>Ga0265301_10000239_pt1 | contig 87538 bp, 80 predicted proteins | sample AusTroGonzalo_MG_2_FD_193488 | JGI IMG/M metagenome (GOLD analysis project Ga0265301, IMG submission 193488) | Bovine rumen microbial communities from tropical cattle in Woodstock, Queensland, Australia - Gonzalo_04 | ecosystem: Host-associated > Mammals > Digestive system > Stomach > Rumen ... | reverse complement strand
TTCAGTACAACGTGTACCGTTCGACCGACAACGTGGACTACGAGATGATCGGAATGGTTCCTTATGTTGCTGGCCAGACCTACTACGAGTACCTTGACACTCCTGCAGCCGCTGGTACATACTACTACCAGGTGAGAGCCTACTACGACGACGACTGCGAGTCAGAGCCTGCTCTGAATGCAGAGAACCCGAGCATCAACTACGTCAGCGTGGGTTATGACGATGTCGCTGAGAACAGTGGCATGGCCGTGTACCCGAACCCGACGAAGGGCAACGTGACCATCGAGGCCGTTGGCATGCGCCACATCACTGTGGTGAGCACGCTGGGTCAGGTGGTGTTCGACGCCGATGTCGAGGGCGACAGCTACATCATGGATATGTCGCAGTACACTGCCGGCATGTACACGGTGCGTGTTGTGACTGAGAACGGTGTGAGCACTAACCTCATCACTGTTGTCAGATAAATGACCTCGCGGAATTGATTTCCGCAAAAAAATGGGGCGACATCCTTATGGATGCCGCCCTTTTTTTTATTTTTGCAGCATCAATTTCTAAGATATGAAAAGATACATTTTTACGCTCTTTGTCCTTTTCCCTTTGATGGCTTTGGCTCAATTTGATAGTTATTTTACAGGGACTTCGCTTCGTATTGACTATTGCTTGACAGGCAATCGAACTCACACGGTTTATTCACTCAAGGAACTTATTCAAGAACCTTATTGGAGTGGGTCAAAATCCAACCTCATCGACAGACTTGAGTATGGTAACTATCGTGTTATGGTATATGAGTCAGGGACAGACCGCCTTTTGTTTTCCAAAGGATACCAAAACCTGTTTGGTGAATGGCAGAGGACACCTGAAGCATTAGCACTCACAAAGACATTTGAGGAATCGGTCATTGTTCCATTCCCCAAATCAAAGGTTGATATTGTGTTGTCGTATAAGACTTGGGAGGGTGAACTCAAGGAAGGCTTTAAGTTTACCGTTGATCCTCACGATTATTTCATTCGTGACTATCATAACTTTCATTTGCCTGTCTATGAAGCATGGATTGGCAACGATGATATTACAAAAGCAGTGGATATCGTGTTGCTCCCCGAAGGTTACACACAAGAGGAAATAGGCAAGTTTATCAGGGATTGTGACTTTTTCGTGGAGAGTTTGTTTAGTATCGAGCCTTACGACCGTTATCGTGAGAGTTTTAATATGCGTGCTGTGTTGGCACCTTCAGTAGAGTCTGGATGCACCATGCCGGGTGCCCATGTATACAAGAATACTGCGATGCAATTTGGTTTCTGGACTTTTAATTCAGAACGTTATTGTATGAGTATCGACAATAGGGATATCCGTGACCTTGCTGGTCAAGTGCCTTACGACCAAATTTATATTCTTGTCAATACCAAGAAATATGGTGGCGGTGGCATCTATAACTTCTATTGCTCCAGTTCGAGCAGTAATAATTTCTCGGCTAAAGTCATTGTTCATGAGTTTGGGCACGGTTTCGCGGGTTTGGCAGATGCCTATTATAGTGATGAGACGGGTTACGATCACGTATACAATCTTAATGTGGAACCATGGGAACCCAATATCACCACTTTGGTTGATTTCAGCCACAAATGGGGTGACATGATGGACAAAAAAACTCCTGTTCCCACTCCTCGTGTTCCGAAGTATGTGAATACCATAGGCGTTTTCGAGGGTGGAGGCTATGAGGCTAAGGGTGTATACGCTCCTCACATGGACTGTCTGATGAAGACCTTAAACGGCGATCACTTTTGCCCTGTTTGTCAACGTGCCATTGAACGGATGATATTGTATTATTCGAGATGAATTATTTGGATATCGTCATCGCCGTCGTCCTGTTTCTCTTTGGAATTAAGGGGCTCCGTAAAGGTCTTGTCATAGAGATAGTTACCTTGTTGGCATTTGGCGTAGGTATCTATGGCGCCATGCGCTTTTCAGACTTCACGGCTGACCGTTTGCAGGAGGTGATGACCATTCAACTCCAATATTTGAATACCATCGCTTTTGTACTGACATTTATCTTGTTGGTGATTGCTGTCAACCTGATTGGACGGGCAGTTCGAAAAGCCATTCATTCCTTGAATCTAGGCTTTTTCGATCGTTTGGGCGGCTTCCTGTTCGGTGTAGCCAAAGGTGTATTATTGTGTAGCACCTTCGTTTTGATACTCAATAATCTGCAATTCATGGGCTTGATTAAGGATGAAGTGAAAAAGGAATCGTTTCTTTATCCTTACATTGAGAAGACGGTACCGTATCTCTATCAAGGCTTTGATTTGGTAAAAGGGGTCATTCACGACTTCAATGAACATGATGCTCCTGAAGGGGATTCTATTGCTCCTGCGACGAATTCGACCGTTCTTGTATCGCTTTGAGATAGCAGGAACGACATAAGGGCTCATAGCTCTCCGTTTCGCCAAGTACTACCAACTTATCGCCGGCTATGGTGCGATGGGAGTATTGTGCCTGACTTCCGCAACGCACGCAAATGGCATGCACTTTGGTGACATCTTCAGCGATAGCCATGAGTCGGGGCATGGGGCCGAAGGGATTCCCTAAAAAGTCCATGTCGAGACCTGCCACGATGACCCGCACACCTTGGTTGGCCAACTGTTGGCAGACGTTAGGCAGTTCATCGTCAAGGAACTGTGCCTCGTCAATTCCAATCACATCCACGTCATTGGCATAGAACAAGATTTCATGGGCACTTTCCACAGGAATGGAGTGCAAGGCTGTGGCATTGTGCGAAACCACATCCTCGTCACTGTAGCGTGTGTCAACACCTGGCTTGAAAATCTCCACCTTAAGTTTGGCGATTTTGGCACGTTTCAAACGACGTATCAATTCTTCAGTCTTGCCTGAGAACATCGAGCCGCAGACTACTTCAATCCAGCCTTGCGATTTGTTATGAGAATCTTTTTCAATGAACATGCTAAACTAACTAAGAAAAACTGTAATTTTACACGCTCAAAAATAGACAATAATCCTATATGAATGATGATTTCAGTGCACAAAAAGAGAAGCTAATTGCCATTAATCAAGAAATCAGTCTGTTAAGGCAGCAGGTCAATTACCTTCTCAGGAACGAGAAGCCGCTCGGACTGCTCGATTTAGACGTGTTAATGAACAGGACACATACGGTGTATGATATGTTATGTGCCATACAAGTGGGCGATACTGCTGACGAGGAAGAAACCAATCTCGACCCTGAAGCTTTTCTTGGCTTGTTTGGAGAACAGATGCAGCAAACGCAGGAAGAAAAAGAGAATACCTTTACCGTTGAAGAGGAGAACGAAGAACCCGCAGCAGCAACTGAACTAGCCGAAGTGGAACCTTTAGACGAACCCGAGGAACAACCTGAAGGAACATCTCAGTCCGTAGAAGCACAGACACCAATGTCCCAGTACGAGGAGCCGATTCCAGCGAGTGATGAATTTGGACTTTTCTTCCACTTTGAAGACGAGCCTCTGAATGAAGAGATGGAACCTGAACCTGTCACAGAACCTGAGTTGACCCCTATGCCTGAGCCTGAAACTGAACAGTCAGAGGAATCTGTGGAGCAAGGATCAGAGGATACCTTTGTGGATGAACCCATAGTGACGGACGAGGGCAAAGTGGTGCATTTTATTGAGGAGATTCCTGAAGAAGAGATTCCTGACCGCGATTTGTTAGATGGCGATAGTATTACGCGCGACAATCCTTTCGATATGCCACGCATGGAAGATGGCAGCGAGGAGCCAGACTTTGAACTGACTTCGACGGAGACGTTGGGCGAGAGTCTGATGCATGAAGACCATTCCTTGGCTGCCCGTTTGCAGCAGAATCCTGTTCATGACTTGAAATCGGTCATCGGAATCAATGATAAATTCCTGTTTGTCAATGAGCTGTTTGGAGGTAGCATGGAGAAATACAATAAATCCATTGAGAATCTGAATGACTTGAAGACCTTGAACGGTGCCATGATTTACCTCAACGAGTTGAAGATAGAGTTGCAGTGGAATAATAGCAACGATGCCTATCAGAAACTTGCTGAACTGGTGCGGAGAAAATTTGAATGAAAACCGATATGGGCAAACTGTATCTTGTTCCCACGCCTATCGGCAATTTGGAAGACATCACCCTGAGAGCCATCCGTATACTGAAGGAGGTAGATGCCATCCTTGCCGAGGATACACGTACTTCGGGCAATTTGTTGCGTCATTTGGAAATTAGCAAGCCTATGACACCTTTTCACATCCGCAATGAACATCAGGTCGTGGAGCGTATCGTTGATCGTATTGCTGCAGGCGAGACGTTGGCATTGGTTACCGATGCAGGCACTCCGGCCATCTCCGATCCAGGTTTCCTATTGGTGCGCGAATGTGTCAAACGGGGTCTTGAGGTGGAATGTCTGCCTGGCCCTACAGCCTTTGTGCCGGCTTTGGTCAATTCGGGACTGCCAGCCGAGAAGTTTATCTTTGAAGGCTTTCTGCCTCATAAGAAAGGGCGGCAGACCAAGCTACAGGCTGTGGCCAACTATCCTTACACCACTGTTCTCTATGAGTCACCATTTCGTTTGTTGAAGACTTTGCAACAGTTGGCTGAGGTATGTGGCTCTGAGCGGCAAGTCGCTGTTTCGCGCGAGTTGACTAAGATTCATGAGGAAAATGTCAGGGGTACTTTGGCTGAGGTCATTGGTCATTTTTCACAGAAAGATATAAAAGGCGAAATCGTCATCGTGTTGGAGGGTGCTGTTGCAACCCGTCCTGACGATGACGATTCCGATGAAGAATAGGTGTCTTATTTCATTAGTTTTCCGAGAATCCGTTGCCAGAAGTTGGGCTCGACGTGCTCTTTATTGAGTTGACGTTGGTATTCCTGGAGTCGGACATTAAGGGTGTTTTTCACGCCGTTGGAGGTGTAAGTGGCTCCCGTTACAGCATCTACCTGCTTATCCAATGCCTCGTCAACAGTGAGTCCGTCCCAGGCTTGGTAAAGACCTGCAGCAACTACGCGTTCGGCAAAGCGAGGGGTCTCTTTGTTAGGCAACTGTACAACGGTCTTGATGCGGCCTTCAGCATCCAAAGCAATAAGTAATGGAGTGTTGCCATTGTAGCCTTTCACCGATTCGGTGTATGGCATGGAGTAAAGTAAGGTGCCAATCACTTCGCCTTTTGCATTCTTGATTTGGTAAAACGAGGTGTCAATGGCATGAACTTCAGCGGCTCCGCTGAAATAGGGCGTGACTCGATCCAAAGGAAGCTCGGGGAGCTTGACAGGCATCTGACTGCAACTGCTAAAAATAAGGGTGGCGGTAAGGAGCAACTCGCCTACAAGGGTTCTGAAAATCTTCATTTTTGATTCCTTTTGAAATTTTGTGCAAAAGTAGTGAATTTATTGTTTACCTTTGTGGCATCAAATGGATTTAATATGTTAGTCATTGGTATCGCAGGCGGATCGGGCTCAGGAAAGACCACCGTCGTCAAGGAACTCGTCAGACAACTCCCGGATAACTCCGTGTCGGTCATCTCACAAGATGCTTATTATTACGATAATGGCAATAAGACGTCAGAGGAAAAGAAACAAATTAACTTCGACCATCCTGATGCCATTGAGTGGGACTTGCTCATCAAGCATCTCGACCTCCTCAAACAAGGAGAGACCATCCCAATGCCCATATATACGTATGTTACCTGTGCCCGTTCGCAAGAGGTTATCTATGTACATCCCACCGAGGTGATCATTGTGGAAGGTATTATGGTGCTGACGCAGGAGGAACTGCGTAAACGTATGGATATCAAGGTGTTTGTGGATACTGACAGTGACGAACGCTTGATGCGTATTATTCGTCGCGACATTGCAGAGCGTGGCCGCACTTGGGAGGATGTGTTGCGCCACTACCAGACTTTCGTCAAACCTATGCATCAGCAGTTCATTGAGCCGACTAAGCGTAGTGCCGACATCATTCTGCCTCGTGGCTCCAGTCCTGTTGTCGTTGATATTTTGGCTTCCAGAATTAGGATGCATTTGGTGAAATAAAGAAGAATTCTTCCTTGAAATTCACGAAATACACCCTTTGTTGCGCACGCGTCAAAGCGGTGTAAATCCAGCGTAAGTCCTCAGTCTCAAGTTCATTTTTTTGGTTGAAAGCCGAGTCGATGAAGACGCTGTTCCATTGGCCGCCTTGGGTCTTATGACAAGTGAGTGCATAGGCAAATTTCACTTGTAAGGCGTTGAACCAAGGATTTTTCCGCATTTCCTTGTAACGCTCTCGGCGGTTGGGGATGTCCATATAGTCTTCTTCAATGGCGGCATGAAGCCGTTGGTTTTCCTCTTCAGTGAGGGAGGCACTATTGCTATTCAAGGTCTCTAGAAGGATTTTCGCCTCAATGTTGGGTTGGTCGGGATAGTCGACAAAGCTTAGTTCGACATCAGCAAAACGGAAACCGTACATCTCTTCGAATCTGTTGATTTTACGCAACTCGGCCATATCGCCGTTGGCGATGAAACTGATGACAGCATTGCCATCGGCCCAAAAGTAGTTGTTTTTGACTATCATCAGACGGTCTCCTGTGGCAATTTCGCCTTCAATGTTCAGGATGTGGCCTCGAATAGCTTGGTTGAACATATTGGCGCGTTTGTTGGATTTGCAGACGATGACGGCCTCGTTGTCGACATTCTCAGAGAATACTTTGTAGAGCAGCTCTTCGAAGGTTTCAGGCTCAATCTTTCTCGTGTCGGTAAACTGTTCAGTTTCGAAGAGAGGAAGGGTGTATTCGTAAGCGTTTTCTTTCAGCCTTTCGCGGATTTGCGTGGCATTGTATAGGATACCCGACTCCAAAGCTTGGCGTTTCACTTCGGTAAGTTCGAAGGTGGCAGCAGTGATGGAAAATTGTGATTTCAGAAAGTCGCAGTCCAGAGCAGGACTCTCTCGGCTTTCAACAGGAGGCAGCTGTGCGGTGTCACCGATGAGTAGCAGTCGGCATCGGTCGCCCGTGAAGACATACTCAAGCAGGTCGTCAAGGAGACTTTTGCCGCCAAACTCACGTTGCTCGCCAATCATAGAGGCTTCGTCGACGATAAAGAGGGTGTTCTGGCTTTTGTTTTCGCCTCTGGCTACACGCATGGAGCCGTCTGGAAAGGTCATGACTTGATAAATGCGTCGGTGTATGGTGCTGGCATTTTGTTTGGTGTAGTTGCTGAGTACTTTGGCAGCTCTGCCTGTGGGAGCGAGGAGGACATATTTCATCCCTATGGAGGGCACAGTCCTGACCAAAGTCTTTACCAAGGAAGTCTTGCCTGTTCCAGCATAGCCTCGTAAGATATAGGTGGGGTTGGGTTTATTGGAGAGTAAAAAGGCGGACAAGTGATACAACACCGTGGCTTGCCCCTCAGTAGGCTCAAAACCGAAGGACTGTATCAATCTATTGTATAGTTCGTTGCGGTTAAGCATGGTGGTTTAGAAAGGATAACCAATGCCCCAACAAAGTTTCAGGTTTTTGATTAGACCATTGTTAAATCTCCAATAGCTGCCCGCTTCATTCATGTAAGGATTGCGTAAGGCGTAAGCCAGGTCAAGGCGGATAAGGAGGAAGGAGGCATCGATGCGAAGGCCGAAGCCTGCGTCTAAGGCGATTTGTTTATAAAATGAGTCAAAACGGAACTCGCCGTTAGGCATAGTCGGGTTGGGTCGGTAGGTCCACACGTTACCGGCATCGGCAAAGACAGCTCCATTGAAGATGTTGTAGATGGGGAAACGGAATTCTGCGTTGAGCTCCAATTGCATGTCGCCGATTTTTTCAATGTCCTTGTCTGTGGGTATGTAGCCGCCAGGCCCAACGCCTCGGTAGTTCCAGCCACGAAGGCTACTGGCACCTCCGGCATAGAAGCTACGTTCGAACGGCATGTCAAGGGAGTTGCCGTAGGGGATGCCCAATCCGATGAATTCTCTGAAGACTAACCAGTTTTCTCGGCCCAGATCGATATGTTGGCGGATATCGAAACTTCCTCTGACATACTGGGCATAGCGTACACCAAGCAATTCATGGAAGCCTTCCGACACACCGATGAGTTTGGTATTGTTGAAGAGCGAAAGGAGGTTGCCGCTCGTTTCCAAGTCGGTACGACAGTAAAAGAAACTGCCTTGTTTGTTCAGACGTTGGGTGCTGTAGACTAGTGAGTAGCGTGCACCAAGCAATAAGTGGTTGGTGTATTGGTCTTTCTTGCGTTGGTTGGTCTGTTCATCAAGGTAGGCCTGGAAAGTGGGGTTGATGTTAGAGATTTTTACGCCGTTGTAGTAGATGGGAGACAGTGTGTGTCGCACACGGTTGCTGCTCTTCCAGTCGTAGCTGTAGGAAGCTGTGGAGATATAGCGTGAATAATAGTATCGGATTTGCATGTTGTAGCCGAGGGCGATGGAGGTGCTGGGCAGATAGTCACGAGCGAAGTCGGTATGCTTGAAGAAACTTAGGAATCTTGGAAAGTGGAGGCTGGCCGAGATTCCGAATTCATGTGTGTTGAAGACTTTACTTTGGCCTTCGCCTTCACCCATGTCGAGGCGGTTTTGGGCTTCCATGCCATATTTTAGACTGAGTTGGAAAGTCTCTGCGCCTCTGAAAAAGTTCTTGTTGCTGTAGGACAGGCTACCCTTGATGCCCAGGTCGGAGTCGGAACGGGTGCCTTCGGCCTGAAGGGTGAACCCGTGTTTGTTGACTTGTTGCATGGTGATGCGGCAGTTCAACAGGTGTAAGGAATCCCCAAAGCTTGGTAAGGTGTCAAACTCGATATTCACATTATTGAAAATGCGGTAATTGCTTAAAGCTTCATAGGTGCGGGAAATACTGTTCAGTCGGTAGGGTCTGTCTTGATAGATTTGTACGGAAGAGGCGTAGGTTTGTGGTCTTACCTTAGGCTTGCCGTAGTGGTAGCAATGCAGGGTGTTTTTGACTCTGCGACGGCCCAACTCCACGTTTAAGGTAGTTGAATCGGAGATGGTTTGATTTCTGCGGTAGAGCGAGAACTCAGGGTACACATCGATTCTGTTGATTTTGTATATTTCGTGTGCCAGCTTATCGTTTTTGACGTGCATCGTCACTTTCATCGAGTGGTTCCTGAAGTTGCTGTCCACTTCATAATAAATCGCATCACGGTTAAAGAAATAATACCCCGAGTTTTTTAGCCGTTCTGTGATAATATCGCGTTGGTCGTTCATGTCGTAGGCGTTGTAAATCTGTCCTTTCCTCAACGGCAGCGCCGTACTGTCACGCATGATATAACGTTCCATCAGACTGTCGCCAATATCATATTCCAATGCGTTGACGTAATAGGGCTGGTTGGGATAGACGTGATAGGTGACGATGGCTTTCTTGTTTTGCAATTCTACGCTATGGGTTACTTTTGAGTGGAAATAGCCTATATTGTCGAGATAGCGCATGATTTGCTTCGATGAGTTGTCTGCCTCGTTTTGGTCGTAATACACAGGCTCTTTGCCGAAGTTCTTGTTCAACCACCGAAAGAATTTACTGTTAGGATGCCGTTGCGTCTGGTAATAGAACCAGGCGGGGCGGTTCGACTGGAAGAACTCTTTGTAAGGCTTTAGTGTGATATACTTGGAAAGCCCTGATTTACTGACTTCCTTATACTCGTTTTCGACAACAACTTTGTTCTTCTTGACCAGATACTGTCCTTCGGGTACAAACCGGCTGATGTTGCACGATGACAAGAAGGCAACCGACAGCAAGAACAAGACGATATGTATTTTTTTACCTCGCAAGGGATGAGAGATTTGGCGCAAAGGTAAGAATAAATCTTTTACACTACCTCAGCTACGGTGAAATTGCTACCGCCGATGAAGACCACATCTCCAAAATGTGCTGCATTAACAGCCGAACGGTAGGCGTGACCTACCGATTCGTACACCATGCCACGCAGGCCCATGTCGAAAGCTTTTTCAGCCAGTATGTTGGCATCCAATCCTCTGGGGATGTCGGCTTTACAGAAGTAATACTCGCAGTTGCGAGGAAGAAGCTGCAAAACACTGTCAATGTCTTTGTCGTTGACCATACCGAGCACGAAATGTAGTTTGTTGTAACTCATTTCGGCCAGTTGCCTGACGACTTCATTTATTCCTGCCACATTATGGCCTGTGTCTGCTATGGTGAGTGGGTCGTTGCATAGGATTTGCCACCGACCCATAAGATGGGTGTTATGGATGACTCTCGCGAGACCGTCACGGATGTCATCATCCGACAGATTGAATTTATCACGTAAGATGTCGAAGGCGCACATCACTGTGGTCAAGTTCTTCTGTTGGTAGTTTCCCAACAGCGGGATTCCGAGGGCTTCCATATAGAGTTCGCTGTTCTTCCAGACATCGAAGCGTTGCTCAGTATAGGATTCAATATGAATCTTGTCGCAGTCGAAAATTTGGTCGGCGAAATAGAAGGGACTGCCACATTCTTTGGCTTTGTCGATAAAGACTTGCTTTGTCTCGGGATGGGTTTCGCCGATGACGACGGGGATGCCGGGTTTGATGATACCGGCTTTCTCGTAGGCGATTTTGGCTCGTGTGTCACCCAAAAACTTCATGTGGTCGAAGTCGATGTTGGTGATGATGCTTAGCTCGGGGGTGATGAGATTGGTGGAATCGAGCCTTCCGCCCATACCTACCTCGACAATAGCGATGTCAACCTGCTCTTTTGAGAAATAATCGAAGGCCATACCTGTGGTCATCTCGAAGAAAGAGAGCTGCATGGCCTCAAACTGGTTTTTGTAGGTGTCGACGAACCGCATCACGTCCTCTTGTGGAATCATCTCGCCATTGATGCGGATGCGTTCACGGAAGTCGCGTAGATGGGGGGAGGTGAATAGCCCTGTCTTGTAACCAGCTTCCTGAAACACGGAGGCCAGCATGTGGGAGACGGAACCTTTGCCGTTGGTACCTGCAATATGGATGGACTTGAAGTTGTTTTGTGGGTTGTTTAAAAGCGTGAGTAGCTGGATGGTATTGTTGAGGTTAGCTTTGTATGCGTCGGCTCCAATGTATTGGTACATTGGGAGTTGAGAAAACATCCAGTCGAGGGTTTCTTGGTAGGTCATGTTTAGTTGTTGATAACAAAGTTGTAAGTGATAGTGCCGTGTTGTTCATCGGGCGCATTAGGGTCGACTGCAAAAGAAGACCGTAAAGCGGCTTGAACGGCTTTCTGGCGCATCTCGCTGTTGATAATCGTTGTGCCTTTACGGGAGACTTCAGCTCTGACGACCTTTCCGGATGGGTTGACCCAGATGTCAACGACTACGGTGCCTTCTTCGCTGAAGTTGTCGTCAGGACGGTGCAGGCTTTTGGCACCACGACCACCTAAGTCATAGCCCATACCGTTGCCCTTGCCGCCATTGCCCTCATATTGCTTGATGCCAGCCAGTCCGTTGGGATTGCCTTGGTCGCCGGGTTGTCCCGTGATGCCCTCCGAACCTCCAGCCTGTGGATTTTTGTTGCCTTTAAACAAAGCTCTTTGATTAACGGTAGGTTTGGGCTCCTCAGCAGGCTTCTCCTGCTTGGGCTTGGTGTTTTTGGGTTTCTTGAGGGCGGGAGCCTCTTCGTCGTTTTGCGTGACAAGGTCTTCCTTGCTTTTGCTTTGCTGTTGCTGAGGTTGGGTGGCTTGAGGGATGGCGGGTTTTTCAGGTTGGATGTTACCCATGCCTTGATTCATCATTCCCAAATCAACCTCAACACCTTCCTCACCAGGCAAGGGCAGAGGGGTGCGGAAAGCCATCAGAAAGAGTACCAACAAGGCTAAAGCATGTACCATGATGGTACCTGCTATCGCTATGCCTTTGTCTTTCTTTTCATTGTCGTTCATGGATGTATCTCCTATCGTTTTTGCGAGGTGGCAAGAATCACTTTGTGGTTGTTGTTGGTAGCATTATTGATGTCGTTGACGGCATCAATAACATTCACGATGTACTGCACAGGAACGGATTTGTCGGAACGGAGCACCACTGTGGCTTGGCTGTCGTTGCCGATTTTGGCGTTGATGTATTCCATGAGTTGGGCCTGATCGACAGCAGTCTCTTCGACGTAATACTGATATTGGTCATTGATATAGACCGTCACAGTCTGCTTGGCCATAGTCTTGCTGTTGCTCGAAGGCAGCATGAGCTTGATGGCATTGGGCGCGACGAGGGTCGAGGTCAGCATGAAGAAAATCAGCAGCAGGAACACCAAATCCGACATGGACGAGGAGTTGAACGTGGGCTCTACCTTATTTCTTGATTTGATGGCCATAGTACGCTGGTATTATGCGGGTTCGTTCAAGACATCCATAAACTCAGTCGCCTTGGCTTCGAGCAGGTTGACGACTTTCTGGATTTTGGTTGAGATAATGGCGTGGAAGAAATAGGCGATGATGCCGACAATCAAACCGCCAACGGTGGTCACCATAGCTTCGTAGATGCCCGATGAGAGTAACTCAATGTCGATGTTGTTGCCTGCCATCGACATATTGTAGAAAGCACGAATCATGCCCGTAACAGTTCCCAAGAAACCAATCATGGGAGCAGCACTGGCAATCATGGCAAGGATGCTGACACCGCGTTCCAACTGGGCGACCTCCAAGTTACCCACATTCTCGATAGCCGAATTGATGTCACCCAAAGGACGTCCGATGCGTGAGATTCCTTTCTCAATCATGCGTGAGATAGGAGTGGAGTTGCCTCTGCATAAGGCTTTGGCAGAGTCGAGTTTGCCGTCTTTCATGTATTCGCGGATGCGTTCCATGAAACTGTTGTCGTATTTCGTGGCGCGGGTGACGGCCATGTATCGCTCGATGAAAATGTAGACGGCAACGACAGACAGAATGCCCAGCAATACCATAATCCACCCGCCTTTAGTGGCGAGTTCAAGGATAGAGAGCTTGATTTCCGTAGGTTGTGCTACGGTTTCTGCGGCAGCGGTGCCTAAGTCGTTGACGGTCTGTTGGATTTGCAGTAGATTCATTTGTTGAAATGTTGAAGGTTGAATTAACTACGTCGGCTTTTTGATTTGTTGGATAGAATACGGGTTGGGTTGGGGTTTTATTGTGTTAGCGCATATCAATGATGTCGACTCGAGGATGGGCTTTTTTGTCAAAAGTAAAGAAATCTTTATCCAGTTCTTGGTCAAATTTCATCTCGTCGATACCGATGATAAGCTTTGTTCCATCTTCGATATATACATCCAAGCCTTTGATTTCCATTTTGCTGGCGTTGGCTTTCAGCGTCACGCGGCGGTATTGTCCTTTGGGATTGGCCAGTTCAATGGTGGCGACACCTTTGTCGTCAATACCCGTCAAGGTGGCGGCATAACTTTCGTCCAACGAGGTGAGCAGTTTGAGTGGGGTGTTGTCGACGCCATCCTCGGCATTGCTCATCATGACTTCTTTTTCGTCAACAAGATAAGTCCAGATGGTCTTGCCGTCAGAGATAACTTCCTGCTCTACCATCTCTACCTTATAGGCATTACCTTGCAACCAAGCTTTGCCTTGTTGGGGATCTGAAGTCTGGTCTTCGGCCTCAATTTGGTATTGGAAAGTCATTTCTAAATTCTTATGACTTTTCATTTGGTTAATCATGAGGCGGATGAGGGTCTCGGCATTGTTTTGGGCAATAACTGTCTGTGTTGCAAACAACAAGAACAGCCCAGCGATAAGTTTTCTTGTTTTCATATTCAAATTCCGTTGTCTTTGTTGTAAATATCCCGCAAAATCTGTTCCAAAGCAAATTCGTCCTTGACTTTTACTTCACGTGATTTGCTTCCTGAGAAGGATCCTACGATGCCTGCTGCTTCCAATTGGTCGATGATGCGGCCTGCACGGTTGTAGCCGAGTTTCAGCTTGCGTTGAATCATCGAAGTGGAGCCTTGTTGGGTCTGAACCACGATGCGAGCAGCTTCTTCAAAGAGGCTGTCGCGTTCGCCTTCGTCCTCAATGTCGACGCCTTCACCTTCCTCTTCGGGCACCTCAGGCAGCAGGAAGGGTTCGGCATAGCCACGTTGAGCTCCGATATATTCAGTGACGGATTCCACCTCTGGTGTGTCGATAAAGGCACATTGCAGACGTACGAGGTCATTGCCAGTGGAAAGTAGCATGTCGCCGCGTCCGATGAGTTGGTTGGCGCCGCTTTGGTCGAGGATGGTCTTCGAGTCGACTTGTGAGATGACGCGGAAGGCGATACGGGCAGGGAAGTTGGCCTTGATGGAACCCGTGATGATGTTGACCGAAGGACGTTGGGTGGCAATGATGAGATGGATGCCGATGGCACGGGCCAATTGGGCCAGACGAGCGATGGGCGATTCCACTTCGCGGCCAGCCGTCATAATAAGGTCGGCAAACTCGTCGACGACGAGCACGATATAGGGCAGATAACGATGACCCTCAGTGGGCAGCAGTCTGCGGGCTTTGAACTTTTCATTGTATTCGATGATGTTGCGGCATTCGGCGGCTTTCAGCAAGTCGTAGCGCTGGTCCATCTCGATGCAGAGCGAGTTGAGGGTACGCACCACCTGTTTCACATCCGTGATGATAGCATCTTCCGAATCGGGGAGTTTGGCCAGATAGTGGCGCTCGATGCGGTTGTAGAGTGTTAACTCCACCTTCTTCGGGTCGACCATAACAAACTTCAGTTCTGAGGGATGCTTGCTGTAGAGTAATGAGGCGATGATGGCGTTCAATCCGACTGATTTACCTTGTCCAGTGGCACCCGCCATCAGGATGTGGGGCATTTTGGCAAGGTCGAAGACGTAGGTCTCGTTGGAGATGGTCTTGCCGATGGCGCAAGGCAGAGCGAACTTGTTGTTCTGGAACTTCTCAGAAGCGAGGACGCTCTTCATCGATACGGTCTCAGGCTTGCTGTTCGGCACCTCAATGCCGATGGTTCCTTTGCCCGGGATGGGAGCAATGATGCGGATACCCAAAGCGGCTAGGCTCAGGGCGATGTCGTCTTCCAAGTTCTTGATTTTCGAGATGCGGATACCTGCTGCGGGGACGATTTCATATAAGGTCACCGTAGGACCGATGGTCGCCTTAATCTTCTCGATGGCGATACCATAATTGCCCAAGGTCTCCACAATCTTGTTCTTGTTGGCTTGCAGCTCGGCTTCGTTGATTTCCGACTTCTTTTCGCCGTAGTCGTTGAGCATATCCAAAGTGGGGAACTTGTAACCTCGCAATTCATAGTGTGGGTCATAAGGCGTGTCGATGGTATGGCGTTCTATAGTGTCGACGGTTTCTTCTTCCTCGTTTTTTTCGATGACTAAATCCACGTTGTGACTTTCTGCAACCGGGTTGCTTTCGGTGGAAGTGGCGTTTTCAGTAGCGTTGTCCTCATGGTTCTCTGAAGGATTTATGAGGATGTTTTCTTTGTCGTTGGGTTTGGGGCTCTCATTAGACGTGTCGAAGGTGTAGGAAGTTACAGGAGGTAAGTCGTTGCCCTCATCTTCCCCGTCGGGGTCGTTGTCTCCATTATAATAGGAGTTGTTGTTCCTTGACTTTTCAATCTCGTCTTTGATGCGCTGCTCGGCGATGATGGCATCTTGGCGGCGTTGCTCCTCTATGCGTTTCTCACGCATTTGCTTGATATGGTTGAAAGTAAGGTTGAATTGATAGACGGCAAATACCAAAAACAGGAAAATCAACACGATGAGTGTTCCAACCTTGCCGATATAGTTGTTCAAAAGGGTATTGAGCCAAAGTCCTACAGCACCCCCAAAGATGGCGCAATGAGGAGCGGACATAGCAATGAAAGCAAAAAGCAATGGTAACCATACAAGACTCAATAGGGCGTATTTCCACAAACTCCACATCTTGATTCTTGTGTTGTCAGTGAGCCAGAGCCCAATAAGAGTCAGAAGATATACGAAAAAGAATGAACCGATGCCAAAGGACTCCTTGATAAGCGTTTGGCCAAGAAACACACCGGCACGTCCAGTGCGGTTCGTGATGTTGATTTTTTGGCTGAAGATTTGATACCCCCACTCTTGATGATGTCCACTGAAGAAACTCACGAGATAAGAAATCAGAGCGATGCCGAGAAACAGGGCCAAACAGATGAACAAGATGCCGATGACGCGTTTTGCGCGACCGTTGTTCCCCTTGTTTTTTTGCTGGGGCTTTTGCGTTTTGGGTTGTTCCTTGCTCTTCGGGGCTTTCTTCTCGGGTTTAGGGCTGGTTTTCTTGCTTTTCTTCTCCCCCGTGTCTTCAGTGATGGCGGGCGTCGGCTCTACTATCTCAAATTCAGGTTCTTTCTTCTTGAAAGAGTTTTCTTTATGGTTATTTCCTGGGGTCATTTTCTGTCTTCATTAAGAAGTTGCAAAAGTAAGCAAAATAGTTTGCTCCGCCGTTGTTTTTGGCTATTAAAATTGCAAAGACGCTTATTTTGGAATTCTGAACATTCGATTCCAACGGATGCCACCATTCTCCTTGTCCATGGAGAGCCATACGAGGACGGGCTTGCCGACGATATGGTCTTCAGGCACAAAGCCCCAGAAGCGCGAATCGGCTGAGTTGTGGCGGTTGTCGCCCATCATCCAATAATAGTCCATCTCGAAGGTGTAGCTGTCAGCCTGTTGCTCGTCAATGAAGATTTTTTCTCCTATCACTTTCACGTCGTGCAACTCGTAGGCGTGGATGATGCGCTCATACAGCGGCAAAGTATTGACATCCAACTTCACCGTCACACCCTTCTTGGGAATGTAAAGCGGTCCGAAGTTGTCCACATTCCAGGGATAGAGGTCAGGACGGTTAGGGAAGAGGCTCGTGCTGATGCCTTCGCCGGGGGCTTGTATGTTGCGCATCACTGAGGTGATGAAGGGCAACTTGATAAGCTCTTTCGATACATTCGCGCTGATGTTGAGTATGAAGGTGTTAGGGTCGGCGGTGCGGTAGCCCTCGGTGATGTTGTATTTGTCGAGAATCTGCTTGTTGATGCCTCCGTTGGTGGTGACCACGGTGTAGTTGTGTTGCATATTCTCGGGCTCAAAGGCTTTCTCACCGTTGATATAGACCACACCATCAATAATTTGCAGGCTGTCGCCTGGCATACCGATAAGGCGTTTCACGTAGTTTTCACGCTTGTCGACGGGGTGACTGATGACGTTGCCGAAGGCTTGATGGTCGTTCCAAACCCTTTTCCTGCCATATTCCCGTACGAGGTCGTAATAGTTGATGCTGCTTTGGAAGATGTCGCATACCGTGTCGCCAGCGGGATAGTTGAACACGATGGGGTCGTAGCGCTTCATGGTCGAGACGCCTGGATAGCGGTGATAGGGCAGCTTAATCCATTCCACATACGACTTTTTGGTCTTGCTTCCCGGCAGGGTGTTGTGTACGAAGGGGAATGAAATCGGTGTGTTGGGTCTCTTGGGACCATAGTGTATCTTGCTGACCACCAGATAATCGCCCACGCATAGTGATTTCTCCATACTCGAAGTGGGAATGGTGAACATTTCAAAGACGTAGGTCCTGATAATCAAGGCAGCGACCACGGCAAAAATGATGGCATCAAACCATTCGCGTCCTGCCGATTTCTTGGGGCGTTGGGTAGTGGCTGGGTCTTGATACTTGTCGTCCTTGGCGATGATGGGGAAGAAGATAAAGGGCAGAAGGGCGGCCATTCCTTCCTCCCATACCTTGAATCGTCCGAAGCACTTGCCCAACTCAACGAGCATGAGCAGCAGCATGAAGATGTTGATATAAGGGAAGACGATGAAGAACCACCACCAGAATTTTTTATGCTTTCCTATGATTTTCAGTAAGATATAGATGTTGTAGTAGGGGATGAGACTGTAGTAGCCTTTCTGCCCGGCAGCTTCAAACTGTTTCCAGCAGAATGCAATCGGGATGGTGAACAGTGCAGGAACGATAAGAATGAATAATAATAATGACATGCCTTTGATGAATTTATTTCCTAACGCGATTTGAAACGAAATAGTGTTTCGCGGTGCAAAAGTAAGGAAAAAACACCTTATAGCACGCATTTTTCGTGCAACAATGTGAGGCGGTGACAGGGTCAAAAATAGGCCAAATGAAAAAGGTTACCTTTTTTGCCAAGTTTCCTAACCTTTTTTGCCATAAAAGGTAACCTTTTTAAAACAGGCCGTTTTAGGCCGTTTTTCGCGAAGTATACTTGAGTTGGCATGTCAAGTATACTTCACATGGCATGTCAAGTATACTTGAGTAAAAATGGAGGGTCCAACGCACCGATTAAAACAGATTTTTATTGAAAAGTGTTTTGACTTTAAAAGTTAGAAAAAAAGTCGATTTTTGAAACTGCTCTCCTTGTAATTTTAATTGCAGCACTGCAGCAACTGCATCAAAAGACATTTTTGACTTATGACTAAATGACTGGCTAACTATAGGATTGTCCTTGCTACCTTATCGTTACCTTATCGTTATCTCAGTGTTATGTCAATGTTATATCGGAGTGTCAAAAAGTTTGATAAGAATTTGAGTAAAGTTTCAGTAGTGTTTGAGTAAAGGGGGAGTAAAAGCTAAGAGGTATTCTAAACTGCACTTTTTGGAAGGTTTTAGAATAAATCCTCCATAGTGAAGCATCCAGTTTTTCCTATCAAAAACTCTGCTGCCGCTACGGCGCCAGCCGCCAATCCCTGTCGGTTAAAGGCTTCGTGGGTGATGGTGATTTTGTCGGCAGGGGAGGTGGCTTTGACGCTGTGGATACCAAACACTTCGCCTTCGCGGAGCGCTTCTATATATAAGGTATGGACATCAGAGGCGTTAAGGCTCCAATTGTCATAGTTACGGTTGACGGCGAGGATGTCATTGGCCAATTTTACAGCAGTGCCGCTGGGTTTGTCCAGCTTGTGGATGTGATGGGTCTCTGACAAGGAGAGTTGATAGCCGTATTTTTCGGCAAACTTGGCGAGCTGTTTGTTAAGCATGAACATGATGTTCATCCCAATGCTGAAGTTGGGGGCGGTAAAGAGACTTTGTCCCTCTGCAAGACATCGTGCCTTGATTTCCTCAAAGTGGTCCTGCCAGGCTGTTGTTCCAACAACAATCGGAATATGCAGGTCGAAGCAGCGGTTGATGTTGTCCACCACTTGGTCGGGCTGACTGAACTCGATGACGACATCGGCCTGTTTCAACAAGTTGAGGCGTTCTTCCCATTCCTGGGGATTGTCGATGGTGACGACGACGGTGTGGCCTTTGGCGAGAGCGGCTTTCTCCACCTCGTGACCCATCTTTCCGTATCCTATGATTGCGATTTTCATTGTTTAAAAGTTCAATTGAAACGAAAGCCCTGCTTGGGCGACTTGCGGCATTTTGAAAAGCGATTCCACAGGTTGCAGGTGTGGGTCGATGCTAAGGCTGAGGTCGTCGCTGATGTCGTATGTATATAGATGTCCGTCCACACAGGCATCGACGATGTTCAATCCGTACCACGCGATAGTGAGGATGCCGTAAAACTCAAAATCACGACGATACGACTCTTTGTATGTTTGCAACTGGCTGTCGGCATATTTGTTGGCGAGGTCGGTCTCATGCTGGTTAAGCGTAACGCTTTCGGGCAAGTCCCCTGTCTTGTATTGGTATGCATGAAGATAGGACCGATATTCGTAATAGTTGTTGTAAACCAAATAGCCCAAGCCTCCGAGTCCGGCATAGACGATGGGCACCTTCCACCATTTCCCGTTGTAGATTTGCCCCAACCCCGGAAGGCAGGCGGACATGATGGTGGCAGTTTGTGGGCTATGGGGGCGTTTGTTTTTGGGTAGTTTAGCCGGCTTTTTTTCTTGGATAAGCGTGTCTCCTGCAATGGTGGTGTTCACCGTGTCGAATGTGATAGATTGGGCCTCAAGGTTATGAAAGCCAAACAACAACAGGCCGGTGAACAACAACAGGCGGCGCAACATTGGGGATTATTTGTGGTTGAAGAGTTCCATGATGCGGTCAAACTCGGCTTCGTCTTTGAAGTCGATGACCACACTGCCTTGTCCCTTCACGTTTCTGGTGACTTTGACTTTGGTGTTCAAGGTTTGCGACAGGGTCTTTATCTTGCTCTTGAAATGCTCGGGAATGAAGTTGGTTTGTTTCTTCTCTTTGCTGCCCGGGTTCTTGGCTTTCTCCGCCAAGTCTTCGGTTTGCCTGACGTTCATCTCGTCTTCAATAATCTGTTGAAGAAGTTTCAACTGCTGCTCTTTGTCGGGAACATTGATCAACGCACGGGCGTGTCCCATGGTAATGTGGCCGTCCCTGATGGCGATTTGTACTTCAGCTGGAAGTTTCAAAAGCCTAAGGAAGTTGGCAACGGCGCTACGGCTTTTCCCCACCTTGTCGCTGACTTCTTCTTGGGTCATATTGCATTCATCTATAAGGCGCTGGTAGGAGATGGCCACCTCGATGGCGTTCAGGTTTTCGCGGTGTATGTTCTCGATGAGGGCGAGTTCCAGCATCTGTTCGTCGTTGGCCACGCGGATGAATACCGGGATTTTTTCCAGCCCGGCCAACTTGGAGGCTCTCAGACGACGTTCGCCGGAAATGAGTTGATATTTGTTGTAGCCGAGTTTTCTTACCGTGACAGGTTGGATAACCCCTTGTTCTTTGATGGAGTCCGACAGTTCTTTCAGCGCAGTCTCGTCAAACTCGGTGCGGGGCTGGAAAGGATTGGTCTCGATAAGGTTGATGTCGATTTCTGCAATGGCACCTGCAACGAAGTCGCCAGAGATATCCTTGCTGGTGATGTCGGTTTCGGGACTTTGCAGGATGGCGTCAAGGCCGCGTCCGAGGACTCTTTTGTTTTTGTCAGTCATGATTGGTGGGGGATATTATTGGTTGATATGATTCTTTTCAAGGATTTCGCGTGCCAGGTTGAGGTAGTTGATGGCACCGACGCTGCCGGCATCGTGCATGATGATGGATTTGCCGAAGCTTGGAGCCTCTCCTAAACGGGTGTTGCGGTTGATGATGGTGTCGAACACCATATCCTGGAAGTGCATTTTGACTTCTTCGACCACTTGTTTGGACAAACGCAGGCGGGTGTCGAACATGGTGAGCAGTATGCCTTCGATGTCAAGGTTGGGATTCAAGCGGGTTTGGACTATTTTGATGGTGTTGAGCAGCTTTCCTAATCCTTCAAGGGCGAAGTACTCACATTGGACGGGAATGATTACTGAATCAGAAGCCGTGAGAGAGTTGACGGTGACCAGTCCCAATGAGGGCGAGCAGTCGATGATAATGAATTCGTATTCGTCTTTAATGGGGGCGAGAGCCTTGCTCATCATGTGCTCGCGTTCGGGCATATTAATCATCTCAATCTCGGCACCGACCAAGTCGATATGGGCGGGAACGAGGAATAAATTAGGCGTGTCGGTTTCCAGGATGACGGTTCTCAGGTCGACATTGTCGGTGATGCATTCATAGATGCTTGTTTCGACAGATTTCGGGTCGATGCCAACACCTGAAGTGGCGTTGGCTTGAGGATCTGCATCAATAAGTAGGGTTTTGTGTTCAAGTACGGCTAAGCTGGCCGCAAGGTTAATGGCGGTTGTGGTTTTGCCCACGCCGCCTTTCTGATTGGCTATCGCAATAGTTTTGCCCATGTCGTTTTCAATTATTCGCTGCAAAAGTACGCTAATTCAAACGAATTATTGTCATTTCAAGCCAAAAGTTATCAACAAATCGGAAAAGTGTTGATAAGTTTTTCAGCAATAAAAAAAGGCCGCAATGATTTGCGACCTTTTGTCTTGTAAGATTCGAAAAACTATTATTTGTCGAGGCTGTCGAACCATTTGTCGATGGCGCTGTCCACCTCAGTGTGGTTGCCGTCCTCGGGGCTGTTGTAGCGGCGGGGAGTGGGTTCCGGCTCGTCATAATAGTCGGCAGGAAGAACACCCGTTTCCACGAAGTTGATGGCGTCGTTCAAGCCCTTGGTCACTTTCTCGAAGTCTTCCTTGTAGAGGAAAATTTTGTGCTTCTCGTAGAAGAACTGGTTGGCGTTCTCGTCGAAACGGCGTTTGCTTTCGGTTATGGTGATGTACTTTTCGTCATTTCTCGTGGCTTTCACATCGAAGAAATACGTCCTCTTACCTGCTTTCACGGCTTTGGAGAAACCTCCGTTGTTGCCGTTCATTTCTTTTTCTTCCATCATGTCTTTCAATAATTTGATGTCTAATTCGTGTTCTTTGTTGTTTGAAAAGTGGGGCAAAAGTAGAAAAAAAATGAATATCGGAGTGTTTTATGTGTTATTTTTGCCGTCAAAATCATGAATCCAATGCAACTGAATCTGAAACGCCCCATCGCTTTTTTCGACCTTGAGACTACTGGGTTGAACACCTCACACGACCGTATCGTGGAGATGAGTGTGCTGAAAATCAATGTAAACGGAGAAGAGGAACAGCGCGTATGGCTGCTCAACCCTGAGATTCCTATTTCAGAAGAGGCTGCCTCAGTACATGGTTATACCAACGAGATGGTGGCAGACAAGCCTACATTCCGTGAAAAAGCCAAGGAAATCGCCCAATTCATCGGCAATGCAGACTTGGCTGGCTATAATATCTTGAAATTCGATTTGCCTATGTTGGTGGAGGAGTTCCTGCGTGTTGATTACGATTTCGATTTGAAAGACCGTAGTTTCATTGACGTGATGAACATCTATATGAAGATGGAACCGCGCACGCTGAAAGGCGCCTACCGTTTCTTCTGTCATGCTGAATTGGAAGGTGCTCACGGGGCGATGGCCGACACCAAGGCGACTTACGACGTGCTTTGTGCTATGCTCGACCACTATCAGGGTGTGGAGTATGAAGACGGCAAGGGGCGACGTTCGCAAGGTCCCACCAACGATATGAAACAACTGGCTGAGTTCTCGGCCCATCATAAGAACGCCGACCTGTCGGGACAGATTATCTTCGACGAGGAAGGTAAGGAGGTATTCATGTTTGGCAAGCACAAAGGGAAGCGGGTGGAAGATGTCTTCCGCTTTGAACCTGCATATTATGACTGGATCATGAAGAATGATTTCCCGCTATACACAAAGAAAGTGGTGACAGCCATCCGTTTGCGTATGGGAGGGAAGAATGTCATCCGTTGAATCATCCTTTTTCTTATTTTTGCAAACTCTAACGAATCAAAAGAAAGACTCTGATATGAAAAGATTTGCCCTTGTAATAGCTGCTGTTTTGATGGCTTTTGGCGCTCTTGCGCAAAAGGCTCCCAAGTTCACTGAAGAAGATGCCAAGCAGTTCTACCGCACCATCGCGGGTGACTATACCATGATTGATAATAACGACTCAGTGGTGGCTGCGGTGCATTTCACACCGATATGGGAGTCGTCGGGCAACCGCTTCCAGTGGCTCTATCTTGAGGTCTTGCGTGATAAAGAGGTGGTAGTTCAGAAGGTGCTTGAGGTCAAGCCGAAAAACGACAAATTGTTTATGGTGGTCATGTACGACTTGAAAGACCCAGAGCAGTTCGTTGGCAAGTGGGGTAACCGCAACTTTTTCGACGGATTCAACACCAACATACTGAAAGGTAAGACCAAACTGACTTTTGTGAAGACCTCCGATTTTTCTTATCAGATGAACGGCTTCAAGCGTATCCCTACTTTGAGTTGCTTCCCGAAAGGAGATTTGTTGCATTTCAAGTTTGTTCAGGAGGACGAGCGCTTCTATATTAAGCGTATGCCTGCCAATACCAATCGTATCTTGGGCTATCAAGGTCTGAAGGAACTGACTGATGGTCCGGTGGGCTGACCATGAAACGTTTCCCATAATTTGCATGAACGAGGATGAAATCCCTGTGGCTGAATATCGAATTGTCTCGCGAGTTTCTGCTGAAGTTCCTGAAATTCGGTGTGGTGGGCTTCTCGGGTGTGTTTGTCAACTTCGGCGTGACTTACGTCTGCAAGGAGTGGTTGAAGTGGAACAAATACTTGAGCAATATTCTCGGTTTCATCGTTGCCGCTACTTCCAACTACATTCTCAACCGTCTGTGGACTTTCCAGAGCAGCAACCCGCAGATTGGAGTGGAATACGCCAAGTATTTCGGTATCGCGCTGGTGGGGATGGGCTTGGACACACTGACCGTGTATCTGCTTAACGGCAAGCTGAAATGGAACTTTTATCTCAGTAAAGTGTTTGCTGTAGGCGTTTCCACCTTATGGAATTTCTTTGGTAACCTATTGTTTACGTTTGCTTAGACTGTCGTCATTACGAGCAAAGCGAGGTAATCCAGGCGTATTAAAGGAATTTATCCAAAAACATAAATGGTACTAATGATTTGATGCCGTCGAAGACCATAATGGCTCCCGTCTCCCCTTGACACAACACACGCAATGGTCTACCCGAGTGTTGTTCCGTCTCTACCATCACCTGTCGACAGGCACCGCAAGGGGCGATTGGCTCATCGATGCACTTGCCTTCCGAGGTGGCTGTGATAGCTATAGCTTCGACGGGTACATTGGGGTATTGGGCCTGTGCAGCAAACAATGTCACGCGCTCGGCACATAAGCCGCTGGGGTAAGCTGCATTCTCAACGTTGCAGCCTGTGATAGTCTTGCCGTTAGCCAATCGTACCGCCGCTCCCACATGGAACTTGGAATAGGGGGCGTATGAATTCTTTGTGGCTTCGTGCGCCAAACGTAGCAACTCGGCATCGTTGTCGTCGAGTTCAGCTGTGTTGTCGTATACCGTATAAGGGCAAATGAATCGTTCTTTGCGCATAGTGATTCAAAGTTAGTAGCCACAAAAGTAGTAAAAAATCAATTATCGTAACATCATTGCCGCTTTTTTCACGGCTTTGATGAAGATTTCCACTTCTTCTATAGTGTTGTATAGAGCAAACGAAGCGCGAACTGTTCCAGGAATGCCGAAGCGTGTCATTACAGGTTCGGCACAATGATGACCTGTACGTACTGCTACACCCATCTTGTCGATGAGGGTGCCCAAATCGTAAGGATGCACACCTTCTATAATAAAGGAGACCAATCCGCTGCGCTGCTCCGCTTGACCGATGAAGCGGATGCCTTCAACCTTTGAAAGCTGTTGGAGCGCAGATTGCAGGAGCTGTGTCTCATGTGCTTCAACTTCCGCTCTGTCGAGACCTTTAAGGAACTGTATGGCGGTTTCCAATCCGAGAGCTGCACCCACATTCGGCGTACCAGCCTCAAATTTGTAAGGTAGCACGTTAAAGGTCGTTTTCTCAAAACTCACCGTATCCACCATCTCTCCTCCAAACTGATATGGGGGCAGCTTTTCCAACCATTTTGCCTTTCCATACAAACCGCCGATACCCATAGGCGCATACATCTTATGTCCTGAAAAGACGAAGAAGTCACAATCAATATCTTGCACATCAATGGGGTGATGTGCAATAGATTGCGCTCCGTCGATAACGACGGGAATGCCGTATTGATGCGCCATTGCCGTCATCTGCTTCACAGGGTTGATGGTGCCCAACACGTTTGAAATGTGTGCTATCGAGACCACCTTGGGACCTTCCTGCAAAAGCCTCTCGTATTGCTTCAAATCCAACACACCTTTGTCATCCATCGGAACAACGAGCAATTGCCCCTGATGCCGTTGCACCATTTGCTGCCAAGGGACGAGGTTGGAGTGATGCTCCATCGCCGTCACCAAGACTTTGTCACCTTTATCAATAAAGAGGTGTTCAAAAGAGGTTGCCAAGAGGTTCAGCGATTCAGTAGTTCCACGCGTAAAGACAATCTCCCGTGCTTCTTTGGCGTGGATGAAGTCCGCAACGGTTTGTCTAGCGTGTTCGTATGCCTCTGTCGCTTTCTGGCTCAGATAGTGCACCCCACGGTGAATGTTGCAGTTCTCATGCAAATAATAGTCGCGTTCACGCTCGATGACGCAAAGAGGTTTCTGAGTGGTGGCAGCATTATCGAAGTATACCAAAGGCTTGCCGTAGACCTGCTGGTCCAACACTGGGAACAGTTTCCTTATTTCGTTGATATTCATCATATCTTCGAATAATCAATATCAAAATTATAATCCTTCGGGTGGCTACAACGCAGGACGCAGTTCTCGCAACTCGACAGTTCGCCACGCAAACGCCGTTTGATCATATCGTCAATATGCTCGTGCAGCATATCGTTGCCAATGTGGTTGCTGACCTCTGCAGCAAAGGCGTACATCAGAAGTATACGGGCATTGGCTTTGCTGATACCGCGTTGGCGCATATAGAACATCGCCTCTTGGTCGAGTTGGCCTGTGGAAGTGCCGTGCGAGCATTTCACGTCGTCGGCATAGATTTCCAAGAAGGGTTGGCTGTTGATTTTAGCCTTGGGAGTGAGGATAATGTTGCTATTGTTCTGATGGGCGTCCGTTTTCTGAGCGTTTTTTGCCACATAAACGTGTCCGTTGAAGACGGCGCTGGCTTCTTCATCCAACACCCCTTTGAACTTTTCCATACTCGTGCAGCGCGGTACGTTGTGGTTGACTTTTAGGTAGTTCTCCACATGCTGGGTCTTGTCGATGAGATAAAGCCCATAGATTTTGGTATCAGCACCTTCGCCGTCAAGATTGACAGTATATCTGTTGCGGATGTCGCCGCCGTTGAAGGTGATGACCACAATCTTCAGACGGCTGTCGGCCAGTTGCTTGATTTTGAATTCGCGCAGGATGGAAGCCTCATTGTTCACGTTTTGCAGCACATACAACTCAAGGCTGGCGTTCTCGTTGAGGACGATTTCGGAGACTTTCGGCTCTGCCGAGAGGTGGGCATCATCGTCATACTCAATGATTTCACGGCTTTGGTTGGCGGCTATGATAAGTTGGTTGTCCATAATCAAAGCTCCTTAATCCATTCGTAGCCTTTTTCTTCCAGTTCGAGAGCGAGGGTCTTGCCACCCGTCTTCACGATGCGTCCGTCGTACATCACGTGGACGAAATCAGGGACGATATAGTCGAGCAGGCGCTGATAGTGCGTAATGACTACAAAGGCGTTGTCAGCCTTATGCAGTTGATTCACACCGTGTGCCACGATACGAAGTGCATCAATGTCTAGACCCGAGTCGGTTTCGTCGAGGATGGCGAGGCTGGGTTCCAGCATGGCCATCTGGAAGATTTCGTTCTTTTTCTTCTCGCCGCCGCTGTAGCCCACGTTGACGAAGCGGTTTTGCAGCTTCTCGGTGATTTCCACCATCGCCTGTTTCTCCTTCATCATTTTCATGAACTCAATGGTGCTCATGGGCGGAAGGCCCTGATATTCACGCTTTGAGTTGACGGCGGTGCGCATGAAGTTTTGGATGCTCACGCCCGGAATCTCGACAGGGTACTGGAAGCTCAGGAAGATGCCTTCATTGGCTCTGTCTTCGGGTGACATCCCGACGATGTTCTTGCCCTTGTACCAGATTTCACCCTCGGTGATTTCGTAGCCCTCGCGACCTGTGATGGCTGCCGCCAGGGTGCTTTTTCCCGTTCCGTTGGGACCCATGATAGCGTGGATTTCGCCCTCATTGACACCCAGATTCAATCCTTTCAGGATTTCCTTGCCTCCGATGGAGACGTGCAGGTTTTTGATATTCAGTAGCATAGTATTTCTATATTTCAAATTTTATATTTATAATAGTGACTACGAATTTTACGAATAATACGGATTATTGCGAAATGATACGAATGGAGGTAATCCAATTCGTGTAAATTCGCAACCTCGGCTGCAAAATTTTTGCGTCTAAAGTCGTAACATCCGTTCAATTCGTAGTTTCTTTTCATTTCATAAGAATTATCCGACGCTGCCCTCAAGCGTGATGGACAGCAATTTCTGCGCTTCGACGGCGAACTCCATCGGCAGTTTGTTCAGCACGTCCTTAGCGTAACCGTTGACGATGAGGCCAATGGCTTTCTCAGTGGGGATGCCGCGTTGTTGGCAATAGAAGAGCTGGTCTTCGGAGATTTTCGAGGTGGTGGCTTCGTGTTCAAGAATGCTCGATTCGTTGCCGCATTCCACGTAGGGCCAGGTGTGGGCACCGCATTGGTCGCCTAATAATAAGGAGTCGCATTGTGAGTAGTTGCGTGCGTTTTCGGCTTTGGCAGCCACCCTCACCAGTCCACGGTAGCCATTTTGACTGTGACCTGCCGATATACCTTTAGATATGATGGTGCTTCGGGTGTTTTTGCCCAAGTGAATCATCTTGGTGCCTGTGTCAGCCTGCTGGTAGTTGTTGGTGACAGCAACGGAGTAAAACTCGCCCACCGAGTTGTCGCCCATTAACACGCAGCCAGGGTATTTCCATGTGATGGCAGAGCCAGTCTCCACTTGCGTCCATGAGATTTTCGACCTGTCGCCGCGACAGAGACCGCGCTTGGTGACGAGGTTATAGACACCACCCTTGCCGTTTTTGTCGCCTGGGTACCAGTTCTGTACGGTAGAGTACTTTACTTCAGCATCCGTTTCGGCGATAATCTCCACTATAGCCGCATGAAGTTGGTTCTCATCGCGTTGCGGGGCGGTACAGCCTTCCATATAGCTTACGTAGGCTCCTTCGTCGGCAACGATAAGGGTGCGTTCAAATTGACCCGTATTAGCTGCATTGATGCGGAAGTAGGTCGAAAGCTCCAAAGGGCAGCGCACGCCCTTGGGGATGTAGCAGAATGAACCATCGCTGAAGACTGCCGAGTTAAGAGCGGCAAAGAAGTTATCCGTATAAGGTACTACCTTGCCCAAGTATTTGCGCACCAAATCGGGATGCTGCTTGACGGCCTCGCTGAACGACATGAAGATAACACCGTGCTTCGAGAGGGTCTCTTGGAAGGTTGTCTTAACAGAGGTGCTGTCCATTACTGCATCAACTGCCACACCTGAGAGTTTCTTCTGCTCGTCTAAAGAGATGCCTAATTTGTCAAATGTGGCCAACAATTCAGGGTCAACCTCGTCGAGACTCTGCTTCTGCTGTCGTTTGCGAGGGGCAGCGTAGTAGATGATGTCTTGATAGTCAATCTCGGGAAGGTCGAGATGAGCCCAGTTGGGTTGCTTCAAGGTTTGCCAGTGACGGAAGGCTTTCAGGCGGAACTCCAGCAACCATTCCGGCTCCTCTTTCTTCTTGGAGATGAGACGGATGATGTCCTCGTTCAGGCCTTTCGGTACGAAATCGGTCTCAATGTCAGTCACAAAGCCGTATTCATATTCTTTGTTGGTGACTTCGCCGATGATGTTATTATTTGGATTGGAATCCATACTGTATTCTGATTATTAAGAATGATTTCAAATTAGGCTGCAAAGATAGGAAATAAAGCAGTGTGGAAGGTCATTGTGCAACAATTTTTCAGATGTTTGAATTTCGACAGCAAAACCGCTTCATTCTGACTAATTTTTAAATTATACAAAATATGATTTATATAATTGATATACAATTTTATACAAGAATTAAAATATAAAAACTTTAGACTTTTCTACTATAAACTTTAGATTTTTTCAATTTAAACTTTAGATTTTTCTGCACAAGACTTTAGATTTTTCCTATTTTTGCAGCGGATTTCACCTCAAAAATGGTAAAACGATGATTCAAAGAACTGCAAAAGATGCTCTATTGAGGCTTGCTTCACAATTCGCCGTGATTGGGATTACAGGGCCACGGCAAAGTGGAAAATCAACCCTTGCGAAGATGACTTTCCCTGAGAAACGATACATTTCGTTTGATGACAAAACAATCCGTGAATTGGCCACCGCCAATCCAATAGACTTTCTGCTGGCGTTTCCCGAAGGAGCCATCATTGATGAGGCTCAAAAAGTGCCAGAGATTTTTGATGCGGTCAAATATCATGTCGACCGAGGCAGTTTCACGCCCGGCAAGTTCATCTTGACAGGTTCCAATCAGTTCAATCTGAAACAGAACATGACGGACTCCTTAGCTGGTCGTGCCGCTTTCCTAAAGTTGTTGCCTTTCTCCATCGAGGAATTGAAACAGGGTAACTTGTTGGGTAACAATGTTTACGAGGCAGTTTTCAAAGGATGTTATCCTCCTTTGTACGATTCAGAGAAACACTTTGTACCCGATGATTGGTTCAATAGTTATATTGATACCTACCTTGATTTGGATGTGAAGAGTCAAATCAACTACAGCAACTTGTCGGTGTTCAAGAAATTCATCCAGATTTGTGCCACTTACAACGGCCAGATGCTCTCAATGGACAGCATTGCGCGTGGCATCGGCGTCTCTGCTCCGACCGTCAAACAATGGCTTTCCATTTTGGAGTCATCATTCATCATTTACTTCTTGGAGCCTGATACCCAGAATCTTGGAAAGTCGTTGGTTAAGTCACCGAAGCTGTATTTCATCGATTCAGGCTTGCTATGCCATCTGCTGCGAATCGAGTCGGTTGAGGAGTTAATTCTTCATCCGAACAAGGGCGTCATTGTGGAGACTTTTGCCCTTGCCGAGTTGTTGAAAGGTCGTCTAAACCAAGGCAAACAGCCTAACTTGACCTATTATCGAGATCTGAAAGGCTTCGAGGTGGACACGATTGCCGATTGGAAACACACCTTTGCCATTGAAATCAAAAGCACCATTGAGGCGGAGCAAAACCTCTCGAAAAACACGCGCGATTACCTTGCCCTTCGCGGTGACGATGATAGCCGAGGCGCAGTTTTCTATCTCGGAGACCTCACCTGCACTATCAACGGCATCGATTATGTGTCGTGGAAGGATTGGGGTACGTATAATGGATAGAGAAAAGGTTTGTACAAGGTTTATCGACTATTTCTTTTTATTTGGCCGTTTTCTATGGGCCAGTTTTTTTCTTAACTTTGCACCCTGATATGACTTTGGGTATGCAAAAGGCGAAAAAACACGGTTTCTGGTTCTATCTCGGCAGGGTGATGGCCGGCATCGGTATTGCGCTGTTGCTGTTGGTGTTATATGTGTATCTCTCTGTGCCGACATATAGTTTCAAGGAACCGAAGCCATTTAACGGCGAATACCTTTACAATCCTTATCAAGATATGAATCCCGACCTGTGGAAGAAATATCACTTCCATTGCCACTCGCGCAAGTACTTCGGTCTGACCAACGGGCGCAAGAGTACGGAGGTCGCTATCGACAGCGTGTATCAGGCTTTGGGCTACGACCACTACGGCATCTCCGATTATATGAGCATCAACCCGCATGGGGAGGATAAAGTGGACTATATCCCGGCTTACGAACACGGTTACGGGCTTTTCCGCAAGACTCACCAGATTTGTATCGGGGCTGAGAAGGTATATTTGCCCGATTTCCCCTTTATGCAGAACCTCAACATGAAGCAGCATACCATCAACAAGATGGGAGAACGCTGCCGCTTTGTGATGCCTGCCCACGCTTCGTTTACCAAAGGCTATAAGTTGAGCGACATGATATTTTTGAGCAATTACCGCTTGCTTGAGGTGCTGAACCCTTACGGCAATGCCTTTGAACATTGGGACAAAGCCCTTTCCAACGGACACCGTGTGTATGCTTTGGGCGATGATGATACCCACAACATCACCAATGTGCATGAGGTGTGCCGCAATATGACGATGGTGAATACCCCTAGCCTTGATGCAGATAGCGTTTATGAGGCTTTGGATAAGGGATTGTGTTACGCCGTGGAGTTTGATAACTATTATTATTATCCGCTGACCTTGGACCAGAAGGCGAAAGAGGTTCGTGAGCTTTCTTATCTGACCTGCGCCCAACTGGTAGGCGACACTTTCTTTGTGGCCACTTCTGCGGAAACGATGAGGGAAGTGAAGTTCATCGGGCAGGAAGGTAAGGTGCTGAAGACGTTGGACAGCATCGCGACGGCATTTTATGTCATTCAGCCCGAAGATACCTACGTGCGTACCTGTATCGATGTGAATGGACGGAATTTCCTCTACCTGAATCCCATCACGCGACATCCGACAGCCGTCGTGGTGGATCGCCGTCTAGACGGTATTAATTATGCGCAAACTGGATTGTATTGGTTGGTTTATGCGGTAGCTTTTGTGGCATTCGGCTGGTATCTCTTCAAAAAAGCGAAAGAAAGAAAACCATAGGGTGATGCGGATTAAGGAATCAAATATCAAGAAGTTGATGGTGGGACTGCTGGCGTTGAGTCTGGTGGTGAGGGGAGTTTTGGCCGCCGTTTTGGAATTTGGCAACGATGAGGTGTACTATTGGACTTACGCCCTCTATCCCGACTGGAGTCACTTCGACCACCCGCCTATGGTGGGCTGGGTGATACAGCTGTTTAGTCTTAATTTGTTGTTTGACAGTGAGTTTTTTATCCGTTTGGCATCGGTTGTTTTCATGACCATTGACACCTATATTATATATCGCATCGGCAAGGACATCAAGGACGCACAGACAGGATTTTATGCAGCCTTGCTTTATACCGCCTCGATTTATGCCTTTGTCATTACGGGCATCTTCATCATGCCCGATACACCGCTGATGCTGTTCTGGTTACTTGCAGTTCGGACAGGGCTTTGCGTCATTGCGAGATACGAAGCAATCCCGAATAGTTCGACTCTTCGACAGACTCAGGGATCTTGGCTCCTCTTCGGACTGTTCGCAGGGTTAGCGATGCTTTCCAAGTACTCTGGTGTCTTCCTTTGGGTGGGTATGGGACTGTATATCCTGCTGTTCAACCGCAAGCAACTCAAGAACCCCTTTCTGTATCTCTCCTTATTGATTTCAGCCATCTGTTGCCTCCCCATATTGTATTGGAACCTGCAGAACGACTTCATCAGTTTCAGTTTCCACAGCGGGCGGGTAGGGGGTGGAATCCTCAGCCCCGCCACCTTTGGTACCGAGGTGGCAGGCGAGTTCCTTTACAACAATCCTGTCGTTTTTGTGCTATGTATCATCGCTGTCGTTGCGGCGTTCAAAGGGAAGATTCATGTCGAGTCCTCTGCATTCCGTTTGGTGCTTTGTACCGCATTGCCGCTGATTCTCACTTTTTTGGCTTTCTCACTTACCCGTCCCACATTGCCGCATTGGAACGCACCAGCTTACGTGTTGCTTATCCTGCTGGTGGCCTGTATGATGAGCGAAAAGCATCCCACACAAGAGGGTTATTTCAAACTGCCTAAAGACATCGTGGCCGCTTTAAGTGTGATGCTGCTTGTGGTCATTGTGGGAAGCATCGAAATTCAGACGGGCTTCATCCCCTTGGACCGACATACTGAGCCTGAAAAACTGGGTCGCGACGACTTCACTCTTGATATGTACGGATGGGAACAGTTGGAGGAAAAGTTTGCCGCTTTGCGTGAGGAGAAAATAGCCGAAGACTTGATGCACGAAGAAGACGGTATCGTTGCCGATGAATGGTTCCCACTGGCCAATCTCGATTACTACGTGGCGCGTCCCTTGGGGATGAAGGTGATGGGCGTAGGCTATCTTGAGAAGCTGCACAAGTATATGTGGATTAACGAGCAACGTGGCGGTTTCCGAAAGGGGGAGGACTTCTGGTTCCTCACCGACAGCCGCTACTACAAACGCCCTGAAGCCCTTTATCCAGGTGGCTTTGAGGCGATAGTCCCAATAGATACGATTACGATTGAACGCGGCGGCAAACCCACAAAGAATTTCTTTGTCTATGCCTGCAAGGGATTGATTTATATGCAACCCACCGTCGCTGAACTGAAGGCGCAACGCAAAGCCGCCAAATCAAAACCAAACGAGCCATGAAGATACTCGCTACACCCACTAAACGCCAATCCGTCATCGAGTGCCTTGTGCTGCTCGTGGTGGCCTTGGTGTTGCGTGTGTGGTATGTTGGAAAGACCGACCTCGGGGGCGACGAGAGTTTCTCACTCTATATGGCTTTGCAAACTGTCCCCGATCTTGTCAGAATGCTTTGTCAGGGTGACAATCCACCGCTTTGGGAATTACTGCTGCATTTCTGGGTTCGGGTTTTCGGTATCTCCGAAGTGGCTATTCGCAGTTTATCGGTGGCTTTCAGCGTTTTGACGGTTGTACCCATCTACCTTGCGGGTGAGAAGTACATCCATCGATGGACGGGCATTGCGGCTTCGTTGGCGTATTGCTTTTCCACCTTTTCCATCTATATGGCGCACGAGTGCCGCGTCTACAGTTTAATCGGCTTTTGTACAGCCTGTTCCGTGCTGCTGTTTCTCAGTATTGTACGTCATCCAAAAACGTATAAATTCATCCTGCTGACCCTCGTCAACCTGATGTTGATGTACGGTCATTACCTCTCCGTTTGGATTATTGTGATGGAGTTTCTTATCGCATTAGGTGTCAAACCAGTACGACAAAAGATTTGGAAACCTTATCTGATACATGCGGCTGCGCTTATTCTCTTGTTTGCCCCAATGTTCCCTGTGTTGTTCACGAGATTCTTCGATTCGGGTGTCAATGGTACTTGGATTGCTAAGACCACCAGCCCCGAAGCCTTGTACGACTTTCTGTGGAGGATGTGTAACGTTCCCGTCACTACGGTGTTGGCTATCGGCATTTTGGCTGCGTCTTTCGTTACGCTGATTATCAAAGTGCTCAGGAAACAATACAGTTTTGGTGCTGTTTCCATCCTCGGCCTGCTTTGGGTAGTGCCGTTGTTGTCCTCTTTTGTATTGTCCTACTTCACGGGCTTTTTCCTCGACCGCTATTTCTACTTCCTGTTCCCCGTGTTTTATCTTTCCCTTACGGCTTACTGCCTCTATCTGTTTCCGAAACGAAAGGTTTGGGGACTAAGCCTGATGACTGTAATCGTGGTAGCAATGGCTTTATCCTGCTCTCCTGATAGTTCCACCAAGCGTTACAGCGGCTGGCATTCTGAAATCAGGCCCATTGTGAACCAGTTGGTTGAGGCGAAAGAGCATGAGAATGCGCTCGTAATCCTTCCCGAGTGTTTCGATAAACAGTTCACCTATTATCTGGATGAGCGTCACGAGGCGTTCCGCACCTATAGCCAGCCGACCAACTACTATGTCTTCCATGATTATTTGTGTCAGGAGGGTTATTATTACGATTACAACTATGCAAAGGCTGATCTTAATCGGTACTCGGAAGTGATTTTCCCTTACCACAAGATGATGCCTATGGACGGTTTAAAAGCGTATTTGGAAAACGCGGGATTCCATTTGGAGTCGGAAGTTGACGCCAATCCTTATTGGGTTTGCCGTTTCACGAGATAAATGGTTCAGCTTTGTTTTTTCTTGAGCAGATACACCTCGCCGTCGGTGGCGACAGTTTCATATTCGTTGCGGTTTTGGAAAATGAGTTTCTGGCCTATGCGGTAGTCGAAATAACCTTTCGGGATAAGCATATATTCAGCGCTGACCTTATCGCCCACCTTGAAAAAGTCATATATTTCGGGTCGGAGGGCGAGATGCGGAACAAAATCCGTTGCGGCACAAACAGAGGCATCGTCTGGAATCATCGCTATCAGTTGCCGGACGTAATGGACGTCGTATTTCTTTTGTTCGTAGTGGCGTCTTTGGTAGATGCAGGTCTGGTCGAGGATGACGAAAGAGCGTGGTACGCCGATGGTGTAGAAAGTGGTTAGGATGACCGAGAGCAGCAGGACTGAGGCTAGAACGAGTCGCGTTAATTGGCTTTTCAGCTTAATAATGACCAAGAACGACGAAACAATCAGGACGGGCATGAACTCAACGGAATATTGCAACGACACTCCCCAAAACAGATGGTCGGAGGCCAGCATCTTTTGCCCGATGAGCGGAATGAGCATAAAGAGGTAGTTGGGTTTCAACAGGGTGAGCAGCATCCCTGTGGCGAGGGCGCAGAGGTAAAACTCCTCTTTCACGCCATCATAATGTGGCTTGCCTGTCGTATTGATAAAGAGCAGTTTCAGGGTTTCGACTGGCTGCATCAGCAGGTTTTTGGCAATGTCGGCATAATTGTCTCCCAGATGGGCGTAACGGGCAAAACCGCCTCCCGAGCCACCCAATCGCGGCATCACCACCATATTGATGACAAAGAAATAGACAATGGAAAAGACCGCGTATGCGGCCAAATGTCCAAGGGCTTTCTTGTCTTTTCGGTAATCCCACATTAGGCCGATGACGATGAAAAACAGCCACAGCGACATATTCTCCTTGCCGATGACAAACAGCACGACAAATAGGGAAGCTATCCCGAAACGCCGTTGCTTGAGATAATATAGCAACCAAGGGAACAACATGGCCGTCAAAACGTTGGAGTGATAGTCGAAAGCGAAGGGATGGATGACCCCGAAGGAGAAAAAGAAAGCGGCGGTGGCTAATATCGGCAGCCAGTCGTCTTCTGTATAGAGGCTGATGAGTTTGTAGACACCCCAACCACCGAATAAAGCGGCGGCTATCTGCACGATGAGCAAGGTATAAGAGCCGAAGACATACACCAAGGGCGACAGTAGTATCAGATACAGGTCGAAGTGGTCGCTGAGGAGGCTCTGCGGTACGGCTTTGAACATGCTGCAATCTGCTGCACGGAAGTGTGCGTATTCGTAGAGTGCGTGGGTGTAAAGTCCCAAGTCGAGCGCGTAAGTCTTGAAGAGGTAGTGGTTGACCAAAGAGATAAGACAATACACCACTCCCGCAAGGGTGAACACCGATGCGAGAGTGATGCGTTTCTGTCGTGAATTAAGGGTCAACGCCTTCATTTCGGGTTTTTAGGAATCATCCTTCTGCTTGGAACAGGGTGATGATGTTCAAAATCACCTCCGAGGCTTTTTGCATGCTTTCTAGCGGCACATATTCCAACTTTCCGTGGAAGTTATGTCCGCCAGCGAAGATGTTGGGGCAGGGGAGACCCATGAAGGAAAGGTTGGCCCCATCGGTGCCGCCACGAATGGGCTGCACTTTCGGCTTGATGTTGGCCATCTCCATCGCCTTGAGGGCACGCTCCACAATAAAGAAGTGGGGCTCCACCTCTTGGCGCATGTTGTAATATTGGTGCTTCAACTCTAAAGTCACCACATTGCCGTATTTCTTGTTGAGGAATTCGGCTACCGAAGTGATGAGGGCTTTCTTTTCCTCAAATTTCGCTCTGTCGTGGTCGCGGATGATGTAGCTCATGTTGGTCTCTTCTACCGTACCGTTGATTTCGGTCAGGTGGAAGAAGCCCTCGTAGCCTTGTGTGTAGCGGGGACGCTGCTCGACGGGCAGCATCGCGTTGAGCTCCATTGCAATCAGCATCGAGTTCACCATCTTGTCCTTGCCGTAGCCGGGATGGATGTTGCTGCCTTGGATGTGGATTTTGGCTCCAGCGGCGTTGAAGTTTTCATACTCAAGTTCGCCAATCTCGCCGCCATCCATCGTGTAGGCGTATTTGGCCCCGAATTTCTTCACATCGAATTTCACCACACCTCTTCCAATCTCTTCATCTGGGGTGAAGCCAATCTTGATTTCACCGTGCTTGAAGTCGGGATGTTCCATCATATACTGAGCGGCATACATGATTTCGGCCACACCTGCTTTGTCGTCGGCACCCAATAAAGTGGTGCCGTCGGTAGTAATCATCGTTTGGCCTTTGTATTGCGTCATTTCAGGAAATTCCGACACACGCAGGACGATGTTTTTCTCTGCGTTCAGCACGATGTCGTTGCCGTCGTAATTCGGGATGATTTGCGGCTTGATGTCCTTGCCCGAAGCATCGGGGGCGGTATCCACATGGGCGATGAATCCGACAGCGGGAATTTCTTTGTCCACATTGGAAGGGATGGTGGCCATCACGTAGCCGTATTCGTCAAGCGTGGCTTCAATGCCCATAGCTTGCAATTCGTCGCGAAGCATCTGTAACAGGTTCAGCTGTTTTGCGGTGCTAGGCTGTGATTCAGAGTTTTCGTCGGAGGTGGTCTCCACAGAGACGTATCTCAAGAATTTGTCTAAGAGTTTTTCCATTTTCGTGAAAATTTATTTGGCACAAAATTAGGAAATAATTCGATTGGGTGATAGAGTTTGGAAATAATTGTGTAGTTTTGCAGAGTTACGCAGCAAGAGCCAGAGGCTCCTGCTGCACTTTGGTGAGGTGGTTGGTTTTGATGAAGTTCTTGATAAACTTTTCTGGCGCAAGGCTGCCAAGGAAGGACTGCTTGCCCGCCTAGCTCCGATGTTTGTCCTTTTGTCGGGTGGTAATACTATCGAAGGACTAAATGCCTACGTGAAATAGAAGTTGGCAATGGCTGAAAAATTCCCATAATCTTGAAAAGATGTAAATTTTATACTTGCAATAATCTTGAAAAGATGTAATTTTGCACGTTCAATAATCTTGAAAAGATGAAGTTGTTCCTATGAAAAGAAAGATTTACAACAAGTTATTAGAATGGAAAGAGCAGCGGAACGGCGCAACAGCCGTTCTGATAGAAGGAGCGCGACGGATTGGCAAAAGCTACATCGTAGAGGAGTTTGCCCGTAATGAGTACGATTCCTATATTCTCATTGACTTCAACAAAGCCGACAAGGTGGTTTGGACTTGGTTCGACACACTGTTGGAAGACCTCGACACCTTGCTGATGAACCTGCAAATCCATTATGGCACACGCCTCACGCCGGGCAAATCTGTCATCGTTTTTGATGAGGTGCAGCTCTGTCCGCGTGCCCGTGCCGCCATCAAATACTTGGTAGCCGACGGCAGGTTCCATTATATTGAGACAGGTTCGCTTGTCAGCATCAAGAAAAACGTGCGCAATATCGTCATACCTTCCGAAGAGGAGGCCATGCCCATGTTTCCGATGGATTTTGAGGAGTTCCTGTGGGCTATAGATAACGACATGCTGATGCCATACATACAACAGTGTTTCGAAAAACGTCAGCCAATGGGCGCACACCACCTCAAGGCAATGGAGTATCTCCGCACTTATATGATTGTTGGTGGCATGCCGCAAGCCGTTCAAGCGTTTGTTGACTCTAAAGATTTCGACAAGGTGGACCGAGTGAAGCGTGGTATTTTGCAGGTTTATGTCAACGATATCTCCAAATACGCCGCAGGCTTGGAACACAAGGTGAAAAGCATCTTCGAGCAGATTCCTGCCCAACTGCAAAAACACGAGAAGAAATTCCGTTTGGCGGCGTTGGAGGCTGGCGCGAACTACCGCGACTACGACGATGCATTTTTCTGGCTTGCCGATGCAGGCATCGTGAACATCTGCTATAACTGCACTGCACCCAATGTGGGACTCCGCCTCAACATGGAACGTAACACGCTCAAATGCTATTTGGGCGACACGGGCCTGCTCATCTCACACGCTTTTGACGGAAACGGGAAAGTACCTGTAGAGTTGTATCAGAAACTGTTGCTGAACAAGTTGGAAGTGAACCAGGGAATGATTACGGAAAACATGGTCGCCCAGATGCTTGCAACAAACCAACACAAGCTCTATTTCTACAGCAACTCCAGCCGCGACGATGCAAGCGAACGTATGGAGATAGATTTCCTTACCGCGAAAAGCAAATTGACCGCCCGACACAATATCATGCCCATTGAAGTGAAATCATCGCAACGCTATACGCTTTCTTCCTTGCGTAAATGTATGGAGAAATTCGGCGAATACCTCACCACCCCTGTCGTGTTGCATGGTGCCGACCTGAAAGAAGAAAACGGCATGCTGTTTCTCCCGTTGTATATGGCACCTTTGATATAATGAAATTTGAAATAGGGAAAATAAGGAACTTTGAGAGAAGATTTTTGGGAAAATAAGGAGGTTTGAAGGACAAAAACTAGGAAAATAAGGAACTTTTAAGCATGGCTGACAATGAGAACCAACGGATAATGAGCGAAAACGAGAACAACTATGCCAGCAACCAAGAACGCCGTTACACGCTACTACATTATCGACAAGTTATTAGCCAACCGCTATCACCATTACTCTATAGAAGATTTGCTTCAACTTGTAAACGAAGAATTGGCAGAGATTAAGGAAGACGGTGTAAGCCGTCGTACCATAGAACTTGTATTACAGGAGGACGATAAAGTTAGCATAGGCGAGCGACTTTGCAGTAAACCTCGACAATCGAGGGAAAAAACACGTTTCCTCTTGCGAGGAGTTAGGATATTTTGTACCTTTGCAGCCTGATACGGCACGATGGCTGTCAATCAACCATAATCCCCTAAGTAGAAAAAAATAAGTTTTTAGCGTCCGCTATGATGTTTCGTGGCGGACGCTAAAATGATTCATAGCGGACGCTATGAATATTCACGGCGTTCGCTAATAACCAGCGAGACGGCATCTGGCTCCCTGCTTGGCGGCGTCTGACTCCCTGCTTGCTTGCTTCTGTCTCCTTTCCAAGTTGGTATAGATTATCTACATCTTGGGTAGAGCTTGCGAAAACAGAACAATAAAAAACACTGTTCAAGTTTTACTTTGCCTGTTTTTGGCAGAGTAAAGGCGTTGTTTTGCACCGAAATCAATACAACGACGCTATGGATAAATCGAAATCACACTACCTCGTGCATGGGCTGTTCTGGAAAGAGCAGATGCACAATGCGAATTATCATGAAACAAAGAAAAGCAATCTTTGCAGCATCAATAAAACCTTTTCTGATGCCGACCTTGGCAAAGCACGAAAGGAAGCCTTTTCCTATTATCAGAGCTTAATTGATGTGCTGTATGATACCCTTGGCGAAAGTTACACTACTGACCGACAAGCTCGTATTGACCTTCAAGCTTTTCTTCATGCATGCTGTTCCGATGCTGTTGCTCATATTGGAAAGATAACTTTTGATGACAACCTTTTCAACGAAATTGCAGTTTATTGGGTGAACGGCACGAAGAAACGGATGATTCATGGCATTTGGTATCGACCGAAGGAAAAGATGCATCAGCCTGACGAATTGCTTGCCACGATGGGCAGTAATCTCATCAAAGAGCGCGCATATTATGAACGCAACCACCTTCCTATTGAGGACGATATACTTTGTGATATGTCCGACCTCAATCTAGGCTTTCAATTTGTCTTGCCCACACCTTTCGACTGGGACGGCTTTTCCAATGAAATTCTTTGCCAGGGAGCGCAAGCATCGACGACGGCAATGTCTATTTGACTTGCGCTCCAATTTTTAATAAATCACTTTAATGTCAATCCTTTAAAACACAATAATCATGAAAAACAACAGCAGAAAACAAAAGACATTGGACCAAATCGAAATCAATCACGGGATTTTTTTCCTACCTCAGGAACTAAGGTCGGATTATACCAAGATTCTGCATGGTGTCACAGTCATCGATGACCAAGCCGGCACTTCCAGACAATGCGTAGTAATCTATCACCAAGTTCGCGAGCTTGAAAGGCTCTTTGAAAAACACAGCCTCAAGGCAGGCGACACCATTGGCTATGCTTGGGAAAAAGACGGACTGCATCTTTCTTTCCCGAAGAAAGGTATTTTGGGTTTCCTTAACAAGTGAAGATGAACACAAAGGAAGCATTTGAAGACCCGCGTATCGTGATGCTGGAAGAAAACATCCTGCATTGGTACGAGCATGGGAACGCATCTGGAGCAGAGCCAATCATCAAGGATGCCTTGCATCATCGGTGGATGATCTTACGTAAGCTGATGCAGTACGACGAAGAGAGCAAAAGGCTGCTGTTGGACTTCAACGACAGAATAAAGGCGGCAGCCATTGCCCTATTCAACAAGACGAAAACCATCCACGAGGGCATGATGAAACTCTATGACGGCAACGGCGACCTTGAAACAGAGGGAAAGTTGCTGTTAGGCTACACCTATCCGAAAGAGCACCCTGTCCAGACCGAAAGAGCAGAAATGATGTGGGAAGTGATGACCCAAGGAGGCTATGACCCCATGTATACCCAAGATGGCTGCTCATGGTGTCTAAAATGGGATCAAAGCGGAAAACTGACAGCACACGACAGTCTTGAGGATTGGCTCGGTATGGCTTACAAGAACGATAACTGGAACGAAGGTCTTGACTATGAATGGTCGAAAGACCTGCACCTTGTTTATCCTTTCCACAACCTCTATGACAATAGGCATTTCAGCTTGTTCGACCTTGTTTATGTGAGTAAATTTGAGTTTGAGGTCAATGTACGGAGGGATGGGGAACTATCTATTATATAGCGAAAACAAACTGCCAAGAAAACTTGTTTATAAAATACCTATTTTTGCGGCAAGACAACATTGATGACTTATTATTGAATAACACCATGGGGGAAATAAAAGATTGGCTTATTAAAAAGCAGTACTGTAAGCAACTGCAGACTGAAGGATACGATGCTCCAAGAATTATAAAAACACCAGCAGATATTATAGCCACAAAAAACGGTGAAATTTGGTGGTTTAAGATATTATATACAACGGTAAAAGACCTGTTTTCTAGGGAATTGACTGAGACTGAAAGGGAACAGGCTTATAATGACCCTGAACATTTCAGATTTGTTGTAATACAAACAGACAAATTGGGAACAAAAATTACGCACAAAGAATACTTTCTAAATGAATTCATTAGTTATTACTATATTCCTCAATTCAAATGCTCATAACTAATTCTAACCTTAACAATCGACCAACATGAACGAAGAAAAACCTATAGTTGAAAACATAGTCATCGCTGATGGGGAGAACGAGAAATTATTCGTACATTGTCCTGAAAACCAAAAAGGCGAATACGTTATTCCAGATGATGTAACTGTCATAGCACCCCTTGCGTTTAAGAATTGCACCCACCTTGAATCAATAATAATCCCCAATAGTGTTACGCATATCGGTCATCATGCCTTTGAAGGGTGTGCTGCAATAGAGGAAATTCGGATTCCAATAGGGATAAATTCAATTGAAGAAGGAACCTTTATGGGGTGTGCCAACCTCAGTTTCATCGCCATTCCTCCAAGCGTGAAGCGTATTGAGAAAAACGCATTTCGGGAATGCTCACAACTGGAATCGGGCATTTATGACTATTGTTTCGATAATAATCTAGGATCAGAAGGCATATACGACAACATTATTCCAAGTAGTGTGGAAGGCATTGGCGAAAACGCTTTTCGCTGCTGTTCCAGTATCGAATACATCACAATACCCTTTGGAGTTACATCTATTGGTAAAAACGCTTTTACCGATTGCCGGAAGCTCAAAGAAATACAGATTCTGGGCAGTGTGACAGAGATAGGAGCAAATGCGTTTTCGGGATGCAACAGGTTGAGAAAGATATACGCTGCTTCGGTGGGTGATATAGAGCCGTTGATGTCGCCTCAATTACAATCCCTTATCGAACCCATGCTTCCTTCCGAGCAACAGGATATTGTTCTTGATGAGCTGCAAGACCGTTATTCGTCTGATGGAGCGACCCTCCTTCGTTGTCCAAAACACACGATAAAGTACACAATTCCCGAAGGAGTGGAAAAGATTGGCAATAATGCTTTCGCTGGATGCAAAATCCTTGACAGCGTAATCATTCCCAAAACCATTACCGAAATAGGTATAGGGGCTTTCAGTGGATGTGAACAGCTTACCAGATTATTGTTGCCAGAAAGTATTGTGTCCGTCGGACAAAACGCCTTTTATGGTTGCACGGCATTGAAAGAGATATACATTCAGAAAGGTTCAAAAGAGAAGTTCGAAAATATACTTCCAGAACGACTTCATGGCGAATTAAAAGAATTGACAATCTATTAATATGAAAAAACAAGAGATAATAGAGAGCATCAAAAAAGACCCAAACTTTAATAAACTAAAGCATCTGTTTGAGGCTCCAAATATGTTTAGGATCACCAACATGGGATTTACCGAAACATGGCACTCGGCTTTTTGGTCTTGGCTTTTTAATCCAAACGGGAGCCATGAACTCGAAATGGAGCCTCTTTCTTTGTTACTACAATTAATAGACGAGGAAATAATCCTTCCAAATAAAGGCTCCATCTGTGTATGGCCCGATGAAAACGGAAAACCCGAAAAATCCTTTAATAAAAAGGGATTTAAAAAATGCGAACTTGATACGTATATTGAGATTGGCAATGAAAAAAAATCATCAATAGTCATTGAATATAAGATAGAATCTTCTATTGATATTCAACAAATGGAAAGATATATTGAGGTCTTAGAAGGCCAAACTAACGCTATTTTCGTTTATGTCGTTCCCATAACAGAAAAAGAAAAGCTTCTTGTTGCCCATAATAGTTTGAAAGAAGATTGTAAGAAATGGCATTGCCTGACATACCAAGAATTATATGAGAAAATCCTATTACCAATAATAGAAATAAACAAAAACAATTTTAATCCTTTTGAGAATTCAGGGATGGTATTGATTGCTGATTACATTAAGAATCTTCGTGGTTTTATTGTAAACAAAAACATTCGAATTGCATACACAAAAGAAGAGGAAGAACATGCCGTTTTGCTTTATCGTAATCAAGAAAGAATCTTTACAGAACTACAAGGCATGTTTGAGGAAGAAGTCGTCCGTACTCCTTATAAAAAAGACGGGTCAATACGAGAACCATTCTTTAATTCAGAGGACACTGATATGTTTAATGTCATATCAGATATACTTTTCCACAAAGGCATAAAAACTCCAGAAAACAAGATTCCTTATTTTAAAGAAAAGTATCGGATAGATTATAACGGAGAAACAATAATAGAAAACAGTTATATTGATGTATATATCAAGTTGTTAAAATACCTCGAAAAAGATAATCTAATTGAATTATTGTTTTGTGGAAAAGATGAATTCTTTTATGGAAAGAAAAAAAACAAGAACGCAACTATTTCAAAAAAGCACGACAATAACAACTCTTACGAGCGTATTGGAAATAATCCCAACTTTTATTATGTAAATAAGAAATATGGAATAAAACAACTTAATACAATAATAACAGAAATTGAAACTATAATAAACCAACCAAAACGGAGAATAATAATAAAAAAGGTGCTATGGCCTGCATAAATTAATAGCCCCAAGTCCTTGTACTTTTTTTAAACAAACCACCCAACTCTGCCTGAAAATGGCAGAGTTTTGCTTTTGTTTTGCCGACGAAATCAACAAAACAAAAACGTCATGAAAGCAAAATCAACCTCATTGCTCGACATCGAAAAGATTGTCAGTGCTTCGGAAGACTCGAAAATGAGCAGCAACTTCATGGCCGAAAACGCCCAACCACTTGAAAGACTGTCAAAGAAACTGGGAGTCAGCAAGGCACAAGCCACCCTGTTCGCCATCATCGCCAACTCGTCCTACAACGACGATTGTTCGCTCTCCGACATCAAACGGCACCTTGGCTGCGAAAACCTCGACATGCTCCGGCTCTCTCCCGACTTAAAGGCACTACAGCAGGCACGGCTTATTCGAATTAGCGGAAGAAAGGGAATGTTTAACGATGAAAACTATTCCGTGCCAGATGAAATCCTCAACTGTCTGTTGTACGACAAGGAGATAGAACGACAAGAATTAGGCAACCTTGACAGCGATGCATTCATCCTGCATTTGGACACGCTGTTCAAGGAAACGGAAGAGAAAGAAGGTAGTTTTGAAGGTCTCGTCTATGACATACGTGATGTCATTGAGGCCAATCCGCAGGTAGACTTCGCCAAGAAACTCGGAAGGCTGAATTACAACGACAATGCACTTGTCGTCCTCCTGAAATTCTGCCTTAGCTTGCTCATCGACCGAGAGGAAAAGCTGGAGTATCGCGACATTGAGAACATTTTCGACAACGAGCGGCAGGCAAAGGCGGAGTATAACCTGCTGCGCAACGGACAGCACAGACTCATCACAGATCGATTAGTGGAGCCAGCGGGCCGCGAGTTGTTTTCTGGCGACACCTTCCGCCTGACTGAACACGCCAAAGAAACCCTGCTACCAAAGAACAACCTCAAGCAGTCGCCTATCGACCTTGACGAGCTCACATTGGCTACCAGCATTGCAGAGAAAAGGCTATTCTACAACGCGAAAGACCACGCACAAGTTGAACGGCTGCAAAGCCTTCTGCAACCTTCATCATTCAGCGACATCAGGCTAAGGATGAAGAAACAAGGGCTGCGCAGCGGCTTTGCTTGTCTTCTTTATGGCGCACCAGGCACGGGAAAGACCGAAACCGTGCTGCAAATTGCCCGTGCTACGGGGCGAAACATCATGCAAGTCAACCTGTCGGAAATGCGTAGTATGTGGGTGGGCGAAAGCGAAAAAAAGGTGAAAGCTGTCTTTGACCGTTACCGCAACTTCGTGACGTATTGCGACGTGGAACCTATCCTACTCTTCAACGAGGCGGACGGTATCATCGGCAAACGCTCCACAAACACCCAACACGCCGTAGATAAGATGGAAAACACACTACAAAACATCATCCTGCAAGAAATGGAGACCCTTGACGGCATCATGATGGCTACCACCAACCTCACACAAAACATGGACTCGGCCTTCGAGCGGCGTTTCCTATACAAAATCAATTTCCATAAGCCCGACTGCGCCACACGGCTCCAAATCTGGCAAAGTATGATGCCCGACCTGACAGAAAACGAAGTGACTATCCTTGCCGAACGATACGACTTCAGCGGAGGACAGATGGAAAACATCACAAGAAAAGCCACCGTAGAGCAAATCCTGACAGGCCAAAAGCCCAACCTTGAAATGCTCGTCAGCTTTTGCGAAGAAGAGAACATCAATGAAAACAGACCAAGAATCGGGTTTTAGCCCCAACAAGGAATCGTCATGAAAAAAGGAAAAGAGAAAAACACACAACTCATTCCAGAAGGTGTTACAGACATTGGCGACTTCGCCTTTAGACATGAAAGTTTTGAAGGAGTCAAGTCGATAGTGATGCCTAGCAGCGTTGAATATATTGGCGAAAGTGCCTTTGAGAATGCCGACAATGTAAAGTACATTGTCCTTTCGGGCGGCATCAAGCGCATAGGAGTGAACGCCTTTGCCCGCTGCAAACAGTTGGACTCTATTGCTTTCAAGTCTGGCCCTCCATATTGCCTTAACTATCTGACTCAAAACGGAGTGTTGTTTGAGCAAAACTATGACCGTTTTGGCAAAAGCCACGGTTACACCTTGTTTCAATATCCATGTGGTAGAGCTAACAAGGAATACATGGTGCCAGTAGTTGTGGATGACGGAGCCACAGATGGCGGAGTGGAGGTTACGATAATTGGAGAGAATGCCTTTATGGAGTGCCAGCATTTGGAAGCGGTTTACTTTTCGGCCTATCCTGGCGTGAAAATGAAGATTGGAAGATGCGCCTTTGCATGGTGCGAAAAGTTGGACACAGTAAGACTTTCCAATAATATCCATAGCATTGACCCGACCGCATTTTGTGGCTGTCGGACTTTGAAGAGAATTCTCATTCCGAAAGGATGCCGCAAGAAGTTTGAGGCTATGTTTCCTTTCAAACAGACATGGGAATTGCTGATGGAAGAATAATCTTTGGGTGGTTACATGAAAAACAGTATTTTTGCCCTCAAAAATCAGGGCTTTATGGATAAACTCGTCAAATGCATTTGGATAGCTAACACCATTGCCGACAGGCGCGATGCAGGCATTACGTTGAAGGAGCTCAATGACAGATGGACACGGAACGAAGAGAACGACCCCATCCCTGAGAGGTCGTTCCATAACTACCGCCAATACATTGCCGATGTTTTTGGCATTGATATAGAGTGCGACAAAAGCCGCAACGCATACTACATTCCCCAAGGTGAACGCGAGGAAATGCTGGGCAACGACTTGAAGATGTGGCTACTTCACAGTTTTGCCATCAACAATAGGCTTTCATCCGACTTCAGTTTACGCAATCGCGTACAATTTGAGCGCATCCCTGGCGGCATTGAGCATTTGGAACCACTCGTGGGGGCTTTGCAGGAAAGCTTTGTAATTGAAATACAGTACAGACGGTATTATGGTATTGAAGACATTAAGCATTACCGTTGCAAGCCGCTTGCTCTGAAGCTTTTCAAACAACGGTGGTATTTGATAGCTCTCAACGAAAAGGACGAAACACGCTGCTATGCCTTGGACCGCATAGATGCGCTCAACCTTACGGAAGTCACTTTCAAAGCTCCAGAAGATTTCGATTTGCAGGCCTATTTCCAAGACGCTTTCGGCATCTATGTGGAACCAGACTTGAAGACGGAAGAGATACTGGTCAAAGCCGATACCGACCAAAGCAATTTCCTGAAAGGCTTACCCTTGCACCACAGTCAGCACATCGTGGAAGAGACAGACGACTATACCATTTTCTCGTGGCGACTGAAGCCTTCCTACGATTTCATCCAGCAACTGCTTACCATGAACGCCCATATCGAGGTGCTGGAGCCGCTTTCACTAAGGGAATATATGAAAGCGTTGCTGCAAGAGATGCTGGGGAAGTATTGAATCAATCTACTTTCATTTGGCTTACGGTCAGGAAATTGTCAACCAAGCTAGAAAACTGGGTGACAACCATATAAGGAAAAGACACCCTATCGTTACCTCATCGTTACCTCAGTGTTATCTCAGTGTATCAAAAAGTTTGATTAGTATTTGAGTAAAGTTTCAGTAGTGTTTGAGTAAAGGGGAAGTAAAAGCTAAAGACCTCAATACCGTCTCGCTACACGATAATCTATCACACCCGAAAAGCAAGTCTGATGCAGTTTGCTAAAATCCATCAATGTCCCTGTCCCACCTGTCCCAGGGGGGACAGTGTGGGACAGGGGGACACTTTGAGTGGTATTAACAATACATTAATACAATTTTTGATGTAAAAGGGTGAAATTTAACACCTGAGCCCAATTTCTAACTCCGATGTAAGTCCGATATAAGTCCGACTTAACTCCGATGTAAGGATAAAGCCGGGATTTTAACAAATAGCCCGTCGTAACCCTTTACCGCTTCTCAGCGTGTTTTCTGGCTCTGTGGCGGTCTTTGGCCCACAAGCCGTACACCTCGCTTACGTTACCTGCCGTAGTGAAGGCGTTGATTTCGTTCTTGCCGAGATATTCCATCAGCTTGGAGAACTCGTCATTGGTGAGCAGCGACTCCAGTTCAATCGACTTTTCGTTGGTGTAGCCTCCGATGACTTCATAAAGAGTGCAGCCGCGATGCAGCTCATCGATGATGTAATGGCGGATGCGGTCGTAGTCCTTCGAGACGATGCAGACACGTTTGCGCTGGTTGAGGTTGGCCGTGAACATATTCACTACCAGTCCGTTGATCCAAGTGGCGATAAGGCCGATGACCACCATCTGGAAGGGGTTGATGGCGAAAGCCGTAAGGCAGATGATGGCTCCCGCGACGCTCACCGACTTACCCATGTCGAAGTGCAGGTATTTGTTGACAATCTTGGCCAATATATCCAAGCCGCCCGTGGAAGCGTTGATGGAGAACATCAGCGTCTGGGCTGCGCTAAGGATGATGACGCAGCAGAGCAAATCGAACCAGGGGTTGCCCATCACGGAATAGGCTTGACTCGGGTCGACACCCATATTAATAAGGTAGTCATTAGGTGTGGCGAAGTTTTGCCAGGGGTACAGCCACTCGCAGAATTTGGTCATGGGACCGAGAATCATGGCGCAATAGACCGTCTTCAGTCCGAACTCCTTGCCGATAAGTAAATAAGCCAGAATCAGCAAGATAGCGTTGATGATGGAAATCATCATCGAGAGGCTGATGTTGATGCCCATCCCTTGGAAAATGTTGGTCAGCACGATGGAGAGACCCGAGATGGAGCCCACAATCAGCTTGCTGGGAACGAGGAAATAATAGACGCAGACACCCGTCATAAACATTCCGAAGGTCATGATAAGCAGTTCGACCCAGAACTTTTTGCTGACCAAAGCCTGGCCGATTTCATTCATTATGTTGTTAAACTTACTCATAATGATTTGATTTTTAGTTTTTTAATTGTACTTTTTCTTTCAAAATTTGAGGCTGCAAAGGTCGGAATCTTTTTTCAAATAAGGAAACAATTCGAAGAATAATTGTATTTTTGCTCCATTAAACAAACTGAATATGGAAACCTATCACATCAGAGAACAAATCAGGCGGTTGCCTGGCAGGGTGATTCACAAAGTCCCGCTCCCCCAACCGCAAATGGTGGAAGGAAACGGCGCACGCCGAAAGATTGGAGGCATCTGCCAAAAATGTGGCTACAAAAATGTGCTGGTAGTCACGGACCAGACCTTGAGTAAGTTAGGCTACGATCAGGCCATCACGCAAGCACTTGAAGAAGCTCAGATTCACTATGCTGTCTTCAACGACATCAACTCCGAGCCCAATATTGATTTGATTAAAGCAGGACGCAAGAAGGCATTGGAGTGCAAGGCGGAATGCGTGATTGCCCTCGGTGGCGGCTCGGTGATGGACACCACCAAGATGATAGTTGCAGGAGCCAAGTTACCTAATAGGAGCATCAAATCGTTGCTGCTGAAGTTTTTGCCCGTGCCAGGAAAGACCTTGCCCATGATTTCTGTACCTTCAACAGCGGGAACGGGAGCCGAAGTGACTGTGTGTGCTGTGGTGCATAACAGTCAGGGGGTGAAGACCTCCACCGTGGTGATTGGTCTCGATGTCACCCATGTGATTCTCGACAGCGAGCTTACCCTTCACGCTCCGCAAATCGTGACTGCTGCTTGCGGTATGGATGCCCTTAGCCATGTGGTGGAAGGTGTGGTGAGCGACGTGAAGGTGGATGAGGCAAACATGTACCTCTCCAAAGAGGGCGTGCGGCTTATCTTTGAGAACCTTCCCGTCGTGATACGCGAACCTGAGAACATTGAGGCGCGTTTGAAGATGTGTCGCGCAGCTTATTTTGGCGGGCACGCTATCAACACCCAGTTGGCTGGTTATGTACACGCCTTTGCCCACAGCATCGGGGCCAAGTATCATATCCCTCACGGACAAGCTATTTCGCTGATGCTCATGCCCGTGCTGGAATTCCAGAAAACGGCCTGCATCGAAAAATACGCCATGTTGGCGCGTTATTGCGGTTTTGCCGATTATGACACCGATGACGAGAAAGCGGCTGAAATGTTCCTGCAAGCTGTCGCTCGATTGATGGCGCAATGCGGAATGGACAAACCGGCTCTTCCCGTTAAAAAGGAAGACTATGAGGAACTGACCCGTATGGTGGTCCAGGATTCCATCAATTACTCTTCGCCCGTCACGCTGAGTAACGAGGATATAGCGCAGATACTGAAAACCGTCACATCTGATGAATAAACCATTATGAACTATACTGAAACTGAAATCAGCAATATCGTGGCCGCCCAACGGAAGTTTTTCCGCACCGGAATCACTTTGCCTATCCAATGGCGCATCCAGCAACTCAAGAAACTGAAGGCAGCCGTGATAGCCCACGAGACCGACATGGAAGACGCACTCACGGAAGACTTGGGTCGTAGTCGCGTGGAGGCCTATCTTTGTGATGTTGGTCCCATCATCGTCGAAATCAACGAGATGATACGAGGCTTACGGCGATGGTCCAGACCAGAAAGGCATTTCAGCGGCTTTATGTGTTTCCCCAGTATGGTTACCAAAGTCTATAAGATGCCCTACGGCGTTTCTTTGGTGATTAGTCCGTTCAACTTCCCTATGCTGCTCACCATTGGTGTGGTGGCGGCGGCGATGTGTGGCGGCAATACGGCTGTCATCAAGGCCAGCTCGAAGTCAGCTGCCAGCACCGGTTTCCTGAAGAAGTTCTTTGCAGAGGTCTTTCCGCCTGAATACGTCACCTTGATTGATGGAGGACACGAAGTGGCGGATCTGTGCCTCGCACAACGATTTGACAAGATTTTCTACACAGGCTCGCCCTCGGTGGGCAAGCACGTATTGGCAGAAGCGGCTAAAAACCTCACGCCTGTGGCTCTTGAGTTGGGTGGTGAGACGGGCAACTGGTGTGTCGTCCGCAAGGATGCCGACCTGAAGGATACCGCTCGCAAGATTGCCTTTTTCAAACTCTGCAATGCAGGACAAATCTGTATCAATATCAACCAGATAGCGGTATCGGAAGAGATTGCAGAGCCTTTCTTGGCGGAACTCAAAAAGGCTTTCGTTAAACAGATTGGCGAGCAGCCCGTGAGCAATCCCGAATACCCCAAACTCATCACGGACGGGGCTTACGACAAATGCGCCAAACTGGCTGAAGAGTATCGCGACCGCATCGTGTTCGGTGGAGTGGGGGATAAGGCCTCCCGCCGTTTTGCCCCTACGATGATTTATCCCGTGGACATCAATGAGCACATCGTACAGCATGAGCTTTTCTGTCCTCTGCTGCCCATAGTCCCCTTCAAAGATGCCGAAGTTGATGCCTTGATGGGCATTATCGCTGAGCGCGAGCATCCTTTGGCGATGTATCTGTTCACTAAAGATATGAAATGGGCTAACTGCGTGATGCAGACCCAACAATATGGTGGCGGCTGCATCAACGAGGTTTGTGTCCACATGATGGTGAAAGGCGTTCCCTTCAACGGCACAGGCCATTCGGGTATGGGAGCCTATCACGGCGAATGGGGCTTCCGAGAGTTCACCCATCCGCAGACCGTCCTCAAAGGCAAGACGAGATTCAATTTGCCGCTAAGGGAGCATCCCTACGGAGGGAAGATGGAGAAGACGAAATTGGCGATTTTGAGGAAATTCGAAAGATAATTTGTAGGGCTGCCACAGGTTGCTGAGCCCTTTTCGAAGCATTACGGCAGCCTGACTCGTTCCAAAAAGTGTAGGATTCTTGAAATATTCGTTGGAAAAAATGTATCAAAACCGCTAAAACTCGTTGGAAAAAGTGTGAGATTTTGCGAAAACTCGTTCAAAAAAGTGTAATGAAACACTAAAAACTCATTAGAAGAAGTGTAGTAAAACAATGTAAATCAATTATAAATCAATACTTTACTTGCGCTGTTCAAAATGACGGCAAAAAAAAGTATGTGCAACTCTCATGTTTTTCACCAAAAACGGTGGAGCTTTTGAAGGCTCTGCCGTTTTGTTGCAAAACCATAAATCTGGGAGCATCACCTCAACGGAACAAACAGATTATTCTTCCAAATTACGTTTTATGATTTCCATCATTTCTGCTGGTGTGACCACCATATCCACTTTCGGGAAATGCTTGATATTGCCCGTAACCAAGAACGAATCCTCTTTCGACAAGGCAACTTCGTAAAATACAACATCTTTTGGATCGGTGAAAACTTCATTGGAAGGTATTCTGTTTGAGGCAATGCCGTCCGATTTCATCATTTTGAGGAACTTTTCAATTTTTTCTTTTGGAAACTTGAACTTCTCTCGACTCAGAACGCTTTCATACTCTTGAAGAATCTCCTCGCAATACAAAGGGGTAATGCGCTTTTCACTCAAACAATCCAATACTTTGGCTGTTGGGGAGGCCGAATTACTGGTAATCATTCCCGAAACGATGACATTGGTATCAACGACTGCGAATATCTTCTTTTTCATTTGCCCTCCCGTGCTAATCGGATTTCTTCATTGATTTCGTCCAAGGTAAGGTCGGGGAAAGCACCTTGTTCCGCCATTTTGCGAATTTCCAAAAATGCACGACGACCTTCTTCGTGTATTGTGTCTTCTTCGGACATCTCAATCTTAAAAGGAATGCTGCGCTGACGCACAACGGCACGGACAAAAATGTTGAAAGCAGTGGAAGCACTCATGCCGAAGCCTTCGCAAAGCGTATCAAAGCGTTTTTTCAAGTCTGAATCCAAACGGATAGTGTATGCTGATTGTGACATAATGATGTTATTTTGATGGCAAAAATACAGCAAATTTTTGAAATGTGATGAGTTTTTGAAAAAAAAGATATAGAATTCTCTTTATTTCATCGGAATATAGATTTTTATAATCGGTTTGGCAATCCACCAAAAACGACGGAGTTTTTAGGTTCCGCCGTTTTGTTGTAAAGCCTTGTAATTTGGATTGGATGGATTATAAAACCATTTATACGAATAAACTATCTCCATAAATCTTGATAAATCACATCATAGTTTTCAACTGGCAACATCTCAAAACCGACTTTTTCAAGAAACACTTTTTTACCAAAAAAGTTTGTTTGCCTTTCTTCTTCTTTTGGATACACATACCACCCTTTGTATTTTCGGTCAGGGAACAATGCAAAGTATTTCGCCCTTTGGATGAGTAACCATCTTAGGAATGTCTCATTTTCTCCAAGGTTCAAACCCATAATAAACAATGACTTATTAAAAATGATATGCAACCAAGTTTTACATCCTTTCCAATAATTCGTATTTTTTCCTGCAAACATATCTGTTTCGAAAAAACTGTCTTTATGGATCTTTTCCCATGCTTTTTCTGTAATCCTCATATAATCACTTAAACCCAAACACAGACTTTGAGGTTTAGAGGCTACACCATGCATGTGCCAAATTCCAAAGCCTGCACAAGGGTTGTATAGTCTATCTCTTCCATAATAATAAGACCAAGGAAACACATCTGACCTCATTCCTTTCCTTATAGTTTGATATTCCATTTGACCAGGATAGAGTTCGTCAAACTTCTTTCTCATTGATGAATCGAAATTTGTGGTTAAGATAGGAGCATCTATTTCGAAGATGGATGTTAGCATGTTAGACACTTTATCATTAAGCTTCCAACCGTCCAAATCGTTACAAACCCTTTCCTTTAATTCATTTGTCAACAACACCGACATATAATAATTACTAGACAATTTTTGATATAAGCGTTTTAATTTTAAAAACAAATAGTCATCGCTTCTTCTTGATGGCATAAAAGAGTTTAATTCTATTCCCAACTCAGAACACATGTCACTAATTTCATCCATATCATGGTCTGTAAAAGCATAAGGCTTTGACAATCCATAGTCATCTAAAAGCCATTTTATTCTTCTTTTTATATCGTCAAAACGAGTACTATTCCATCTTCCTGTCGGTTTGATTTCAGGAACTTTTTTACTTATCAATTCCAAGACTTTATCCCAATTTGCTTCTTCCATCCTTTCCTTGAAACGATGACTTTCCAAAGCATCAAAAATTTCAGTATAAGAAATCCCCTCCTTCATGTTTCCATTATCATCTTCAATAAAATCCTCAAATTCTTTATCCCCAATCTTTTTCAATAAATCTTTCCACGATACCACTTGATCACATGCATACAAATTCAAACCATTACCAATCATGAAAGCGATATTATAACGATTGTCAGTGATTATCTTTTTGACATTTTCAATTGTATTATTATCCATTTTCGTGCTATTTTTATTCTTTTTTTATAATTATTCCCATTGGTCTGTTTTTCCATTGCAAAAATAATCATTTTCTCATAACAAAAACGGCGGTTTTGTATTATTCAAAACCGTCGTTTTATAATTCGTAAGAAAGCATTAGGGATTGTAATCTTGAACTAAACGAACAGCACAAGCCTTAGTTACTCCAATTAAATAGTTAGGATACAAATAATTACTGTCGAAATAAAGAATATACTCGTTATCAATAGGTGTTCCCTCGTTGTTAGTGGAAGACCAATAATACCCTATACTATTCAGATCACTTACAGCTTTTCCATGTCTTTTCCCTGCTGCTGGCAAAAAAACGGCTCCAAAAGACTCCATAAGTTGCCATTCTGATGCTGAAAATTGATTACTATTCCAATTATGTGAATTCGGAACAAATACAAGACTTTCAGGAATATAATACACATCAGGAAGTATTACTATTCCATGTTTGCCATTAACTATAGCATACGAATACTTTTCCGTTGCATTAGGTCGAATAACGAATAAATATACCCATTCGGATTTCGTAAGTGTTCTCCAAAGACCGGCTTCATTACCACCATTACTTATTGGATTATGTACACCCCAATCATAATGAGTATTGGAGATGTTGTATCCATAATGATAAGGATTCGAAGTCGTGGAAGCAAGCCATGGGTAGCAGCCATTATAACCACTTGTTCCCCAACCGAATAAATCTATCCAACCACCAAAATCAGAACTGATATATTGATTGTTAGATCCAACATAATCGTACTGATTGGCAGCAAACTGCCATGTATTGGTAGAAGCACGATATTGTAAATTCCCCATAGAAAAGTACACTTGACAGTTCGCATCTACTGAAAAAAGACCGTTTATTGCTCCTACTGGGCAATTAGGTGTTGGAGTATTTGTTGTATTCACTACAATTGCAATTCCATTAGAAAGATAATCGTTTTCATTAATTGAAGGTATAGCAGCACGAAGTCCTATATAAGCCTCATCATTAGAATAGGCCGAACCTTCTTCTCCTTCCTCCAATGCTTCTTGTGGAAGCAAAATTGCCCATTTTTCGACATTTTCACCACTTCCAGCAGACAGCATTATAACACCATCGCCATCTATACTGGGCGTTATCGTGTTTTGCGTGAAATCAACCGTCACCTTGTTATTCATTCCAGTAATGCAGATATGCGAGTTTGAAGGTGTTGTGACATTGAATTTCACCAAAGCACACTTGTTCAATAAATGTCCCGTGTAGGAAGTCAAACCCGAAACATAGTTTTCAAAGGAGGCAGCACATGAAATCACGGGTAGATGCTCCGTTTGATCGCTGATGATTACTGAACATTCCTCTGTTGTGCCTGTGGAAAGTGTTTCGGTAGGCGTTACATTGCCAAGGAAGTAGAATTGTAAAGGCTGGTTTTCGGTAGGGTTAGTGATGTTGCCCACGAAATTGGTGCCGTTGTGAATCAGAAGTCCTACATATTTGCCGCCACTTCCAACATAGACCTTGTCGCCACTTTCAAAGTTGACAGTGCCTGTTGTGGGATTTACCATCACTTTTGAGCCGTTATTGCTTTTCACATCAAGGGTGATGGTAACGGTTTCGCTTTGGTTGGGTTCTTCGTTCTTCTTGCATTGCGCCATTGTCATCACCATGACCAATGTCATTATGATTGTGCTAATTCTTTTCATTTTGATTCTCCTTTTAATTTTTGTTGTTTTTCTTGTTTGTTTTCAAAACAGTATAACCTACGCCAGCCAACAGCATGATGAAGACTCCGCTTCCTATTGGTGCACCAAAAGTTTGATTGGTGAGGTCATTGCCTCCAACTTGATTTCCAAAGGCATTGTTAGTGAGGTTGCTGCCATTAATAGGATTGCCAAAACCGTGATTGGTCAGGGTTGCCGCGTTGCCACTTCGAAGACTTTCTAGTTCTCCGCCTCGTTGGAATAGTCCTCTTTGCGCCAATACGCTGATTGGTAACGATAAAGCGAGCAAGATTAAAGCGACTTTTTGTTTCTTTCTTGATGAGATTCTCCTCTTCATTGAAACTTGTTTTACTCCCCAACGGCCCAAACGGGAATCCACTTGACACATGAAGAGAGTGGAGCCATTCATCTTTGCCCTATTTTCAAAGGTTGGGTCTGGACTCCCGTGTAAGCAAAATAAGGTCAAGAATTGCTCCACTGGAAGTATCATTGTGATAATGATTACAAACCAATGGAAGCACTCCTTTCGACTTATCCCTGCTTACGAAGCGAATTGTCCAGATTCACCTTTGCGGAATAAAGCGAAAAATGCGCTTTCTTCATCACTCCGTTTTCTCTCGGATTGACAGGGGCAAAAATACAGAAATTTTGGATTGCGCAAGGAAAAAGGAGACAAATCTTGCGGAAATCTGCTACAAAAGTCATCCTAACTAATTCGATAGCCCCCCAATTCTATCAAATTTTTCGAGTTTTGAGGATTTATAGCATCGATAATTCCCCATATCTATCAAAAAAAATGAGTTTTGGGGAGCTATCGGAAGTATTGTTTTTACTTTTTCGTTTGAACTTCAATCAATTAATTGTGACGTACAGACTTCAAACCTTACTCCACAAACAAAACATTCATCGTACAATAGTTTTGATTATAATAGTGCCGAAACTCAATTTTTTTACCACTTTCGGCACGATTATAAATTATTTTGGTGCCGAAACTCGTTTTTTTAACCACTTTCGGCACTACTATAATGATTCAAACATGAGTTGCCATAAATGGAGTACGGGTTATTAGAGAGATATATTATTTTGATTTTGAATGATTTTGAATCAATTTTTGAATGATTTCTCGCGAAGCGATACCAAATTCCTTACTTTTGCGCAAATTTTACAACGAAATGACCCTCTTTGACTGGCTACCGATAACGAAGAAAGAAACCGACCTGCGGGGTTGGGAAGAGGTGGACATCGTGTTCGTCACGGGCGATGCCTATGTCGACCATCCTGCTTTTGGGGCGGCGGTTATCGGTAGGGTGTTGGAACATGCAGGCTTCCGGGTGGCTTTGATACCTCAACCCAACTGGAGGGATGATCTGCGCGACTTCAAGAAATTCGGCAAACCGAGAATCTATTTTGGGGTCTCTGCCGGCTGTATGGACTCAATGGTGAACCACTATACCGCCAATAAAAGGTTGAGGAGCAACGATGCCTATACGCCTGGAGGTGAGGCGGGCTATCGTCCAGACCGGGCCAGCGTGGTCTATAGCAACATCCTGAAGAAGCTCTATCCCGATGTCCCTGTGGTGATTGGCGGCATAGAGGCCTCGCTAAGAAGGGTGACGCAATATGACTATTGGGACGACTGCCTGAAGCCCAGCATTTTGGTGGACTCGAAAGCGGATATAGGGGTGTACGGTATGGGCGAATATACGATGGTGGAAATCGCCAAAGCCCTACAAAACGGAAAGAAAATCAGCGAGTTGACCGACATCAAGCAGACCTTCTTCCTGCAGGACAAGAGCCAGCCGTTACCCGCTTTTGAGGGCAAGACCATCGAACTGGTGTCGCACGAAGTCTGCCTGAAGGACAAGAAGAAATACGCCTCCAATTTCAAGCACGTTGAGGAGGAATCGAACAAGAAACATGCAGCACGACTGATACAAGACGTTGGCAAGCAGCGGGTCATTATCAATCCGCCTTTGCCCACCTTCACTACCGAACAGATTGATGCCTCGTTCGATTTGCCTTACACCCGTCTGCCCCATCCCAAATACGCCAGGCGTGGTGCGATTCCCGCTTACGAGATGATCAAACATTCCATCAATATGCATCGAGGCTGCTTCGGGGGCTGTGCTTTCTGCACCATCTCTGCCCATCAGGGCAAGTTTGTGGCCTCGCGCAGCAAGGAGTCCATTATGCGTGAGGTGGAGAAAGTAACCCAGATGGAAGACTTTAAGGGCTATATCAGCGACTTGGGTGGCCCCTCTGCGAATATGTACCGCATGAAAGGCAAGGACGAAAGCCTTTGCGAGAAATGTGCCCGCCCCACCTGCTTGCAGCCCAGCGTTTGCAAGAACCTCAACACCGACCACCATCCCCTCATTGAGATATATAAGGAGGTGGACAAACACCCCAAGGTGAAGAAAGCCACAGTAGGGTCAGGCATTCGTTACGACCTCTTCCTTCACGACTGCACTCCTGAGGAAAACAAGGCGATGGGCTATGATGAATACTTTCGCCAGTTGGTCACGAGGCATGTGAGCGGCAGGTTGAAAGTGGCTCCTGAACATACTTCGGATGCCGTTCTTAAACTCATGCGTAAGCCCAGGTTCGATATGTTCGTGAAGCTGAAGAAGAAATTCGACCAAATCAACGAAAAGGAACATCTGAACCAACAACTCATTCCTTATTTCATTTCTTCCCATCCGGACTGTTATTTGGAAGATATGGCTGATTTAGCAGTGAAAACCAAAGAGTTGGGCTATCATCTGGAACAAGTGCAGGACTTTACGCCGACCCCGATGACCTTAGCCACAGAAATCTATTATTCTGGCTATAACCCTTATACTTTGGAACCTGTCTTTTGTGCCAAAACCAAGGAAGAGAAACTGGCACAGCAACGTTTCTTCTTTTGGTACAAGCCCGAAAACCGCGAATGGGTGAAGAACACCTTGCGGCGCATCGGACACCCTGAATGGGTCAAGAAGCTGTTCGGAAAACCTTGAATCTTTAAATTTTGAATCTTTAAATCTTAAATCGAACAATAATCCCTATTTTTGCCGCAAATTTAAACAACATAACACAACACTATGAAAAGGAATTTCATCGGAGCTATCATGCTCTTTGTCGCTCTGGTCATGACTGGTTGCGGCAGCAATGAAGAAAAAGGAGACAAGAAAGTGAAGCAACAACAGGACGCTGAAAAGGAGGAGGTCAAGGCTGAGCAGCCCCAACTGCCTAACCGTCTGCTGATTATCGTCGACCCGCAGGTCGATTTCACCACGGGCAGCCTTGCTACTGCCAATGGTCCCAAGGCTATGGATTATCTCGCCGAGAAGTTGGGAGAGGACGCTTGGAAGAACTATGGCTGGATTATCGTCACACAAGATGCACATCCCGCCAACCATTGTTCGTTTGTGGAACAAGGTGGCGTGTTTCCGCCCCATTGCGTGCAAGGCACCGAAGGCATGGATGTCTATCCTAGCCTGCTGAAAGCGCTGGACGGCCTGCAGGGTAATGGCAGCAATATCCAAGTCCATTTTATGACAAAGGGCGACTTGGCTGACAAGGAAGAGTTCAGCATCTTCCAGAACGAGCATAGCGGAGAGAAACTGCGCCGTACTATAGAGGAGTTTGAACACTTTGAGGGTATTGACATCTGCGGTATTGCTACCGACTATTGTGTCTATGAGACCACCAAGGACCTCATTGCTTTCTATCCTGCCAAGCAGGTACGCATCGTTACCAACTGCCTCGCTGCTGTTGATGAAAACGACACGAAGCTTGCCGACCTGATGAAGGAGAATGGGATTCAGGGTATTGAGTTCTAATCATGTCTAAATTCAAATCATTCTTACAGCGCAAGGGCATCGACATGAGCTGGAAGGCTTACTTTGTCGATGCCCTTGGCGCAATGGCCTTGGGCCTGTTTGCCTCGCTGCTTATCGGCACCATCTTCCAGACCTTGGGCGACAAGACGGGCATTGAGGCTTTTGTCACCATCGCGAAATATGCCAAAGCCGCAACGGGAGCCGCTATTGCTGTCGCCATTGCCTACAAGTTAGGTTGCGAGGGTTTGGTACTGTTCAGCGCTATCGCTGTGGGTATTGCCGGCAACGAGCTTGGAGGCCCGATGGGAGCTTATGCCGCTGTCATTGTGGCTATCGAACTGGGCAAGATGGTTTCCAAGGAGACCCAAGTCGATATATTGGTCACTCCTGCGGTGGTTATTATCAGCGGTGTGCTGGTGGCTTACGCTGTTGGCGCTCCCATCCAGAAGGTGATGACCGCTTTGGGTGCCTTCATCGAGCATGCTACGCAGATGCAGCCTTTCCTCATGGGTATCGTTGTGTCGGTAGTGATTGGAATGGTGCTCACTTTGCCTATCAGCTCGGCAGCCATCTGTCTCGCTATCGGTTTGGGCGGATTGGCAGGCGGTGCCGCTACAGCGGGTTGCTGTGCCCAGATGATTGGTTTCGCCATCCTGAGCTTCCATGAAAACCGTTGGGGAGGACTGGTAGCGCAAGGTCTGGGTACCTCCATGCTTCAAATGGGCAACATCGTGAAGAATCCCCGTATCTGGATTCCTGTGCTGCTGACTGCTGCAATTACAGGCCCCATCTCCACCTGCATCTTCCGTTTGGAGAACATCCCCATTGGATCGGGTATGGGTACCTGCGGTTTGGTTGGCCCTATTGGTATCTACACGGCTATGCCTGAAGGCGGACTGAATATGTGGCTGGGTATGTTGCTGGTCTGCTTCATTTTGCCTGCTGTCCTGACTTGGCTCTTTGGTCTCGTCTTCCGCAAAATCGGCTGGATTAAGGAAGGCGACCTCAAAATCGATTGCTGATGCCTCAGAAGCCTGTCACCCCCCTCAGTCCAGACCAAGTCTTGGACAAGATGGCCAAGTATTGCGCCTATCAGGAACGTTGTGTGAAAGACGTGAGGGAGAAGTTGAGGACTTACGATATCCTGCAGGAAGACCGAGATAAAATCCTTGATTTTCTGTTGGATAACCGTTTTGTCAACGATGAACGTTTTGCCAAGAGTTTCGTGAGGGGCAAGGTCAACCAAAGCGGATGGGGGATGAATAAGATTCGTTTTCATCTCATGCAGAAAGGGATAGACAAAGACCTCATTGACGAAGCTTTACAGCAGACCGATGAAGAAGTCTATCGCCAGCGGCTCATGGACATCCTCAAAACAAAGTCGAAGATCGTGAAAGCCGCTACCGATTACGAGAAAAAGCGCAAACTTGCTGCCTACGCCATGCAGAAGGGCTTTGAGGGTTCCCTGGTCTGGGAGGTATTAAAAGGGATTGCTTCGCAAGAAATCTGAAAAAAATCCATTTTAAAAATCTCTGAGAATCATATTTTTAAAGATTTTTTATTTGATTTTCATAAGATTTCTTGCCGCAAGGCAATCACATATCATATTCAGTTATTTTTGTATCTTTGCAGCAAATTTTGAAAGAACGAAATGAGATTTCCGAAACGACTGATAACACAAACGCCTGAATGTCTGACAGAACCTGTCAGCCAGATGCTCAATGTTATCATCTCCTCGTTGTTCGCGTTGGTATTTCTTACCGCATACGTCCCGTTTTCGGAAACAGCATGGTTCCAAGTCGGCAAAGGCAACTATTTCTTCATCACAGCTGCATTTGTCGGCTCGGGTATGATGTTTCTGGCTTTGAGCCGTATACTGATGAATTGGGTCGTCCGAAAGAGCCGACATTTCCCCTTCTGGCTTTACCTCCTGTGGCTGTTTCTTGAAATCATGATTATCGCGGTATGCCACACCTTGATTTCTTATTTTGAGATTCAAGCCACCGACCACAGTTTCGGCTATCTCTACGCTAAAAGCGTCTTGATTACCTTTATCGCTTTGGCGGTGCCCTATACGGTTACCATATTGGCTATCCTGCTGAAAGACACGCAACAACGTCTTATGCTTACCAAGAGCGATACGGTAGAGTCGGACGACGAGGTGATGCCTGAGCATACTGAAATCATCAACTTAATGGACAATAATGGCAATCTGAAGTTGTCTGTCAAGTTGGATAACCTCTATTACATCAAGGCGGAGGACAACTACATCAATGTGTTCTACCAGCGTAGTGGTGCTATAGCAAGCTACATGCTGCGTTGCAAGATGCAGACCATTGCCGATAATTGTGTGGATTCCAGTTCATTGATGCGTTGCCACCGTTCTTATATCGTCAATATCAAAAAGGTGAGTGTGCTGCACAACGAGTCTGATGGTTTCATGATAGACTTCGAACGGGAAGGGTTGGAGTCAATACCTGTTTCCAAGACTTATTCAGCGAAAGTTTTGGAGGCGTTTAATAAGAAGTAAAAAATCCGATTTCAGAAAAATTTCAATCAAAAATACTATTTTATTTTTCTGCAATTGATGTTTTTTATATCTTTGCAGAAAAATAAAGCAATTTTTAAGAAAAATGGTAGGTAGAGAAGAAGAAATTCGTGAAATGAATGAACGTTACGACAGCGGCAGGCCTGAATTCATTGCCGTTTACGGTCGGCGGCGCGTGGGAAAAACTTATCTCATTGACGAGGCTTTGAAGGACAGAATCACCTTCCGCCATTCAGGTCTTTCGCCAGTGGACGAGCAGAACCACAAAAACGGGCTTAAGGAACAACTGAGGCATTTTTATTTGTCGCTCCAGTTGCAAGGCATGAAAAAGAGCAAGTGTCCCACCTCGTGGCTTGAGGCGTTTTTTATGTTGGAGAAACACCTTCAGAGCATTGACGACGGCTCACGACAGGTGGTCTTTATGGATGAACTTCCGTGGATGGACACGCCTCGGTCGGGCTTCATCACCGCATTGGCCGCCTACTGCTTCTTCCCAAAGAAACCAGCCATCTCACTTGAACACCTGCACGATAACCAACTGACCCTCTTTTGATTACTTATATCGAACTCACGTTAAATTATTTAATAAACTTAACCCCGAAGAGCCTAATGGGATTTATAACTAGGCAAAATACAAAATGAGTGAAGAAGTTTTATGCTGTTGGTGCAATCTTCGTCCGGTAAGAATCAGGCCTTGGCTTTTTTCGAATCGAGGATTTTGCTGCGAAAAGTGTGAATACGAGTACAATCAGGCTCATAAATAACCAGATGATGTAAAATTGAGAAAGCCTCGCGTTTTGCGAGGCTTTCTCATCTGCTATCGTTTTCAAAATATTTGGTCTCTGAGCCCGTCAAAGGGCTTTTGACTTATAGCAATCGTAGAAGTTTCTCACATTTCTATCAGCAAGTTAAGCATAACGTTTCTGAATCTAGCTGTCACGGCATAAAGCCAAAAATTTCCGTTTATAGCCAGCTTAGAACTGAAAAAAAATGAGTTCTAAGCACGCTATGAACGGATTTTATTATAACTTTGCAATCTGAAACAAAGTTTTTTCAGTTATGTTAGTAGGCAGAATATCAGAAAGAAATGAATTGATGAAGGCATATAATTCCGAGTATTCGGAATTTGTCGCCGTAACAGGGCGTAGACGCATTGGAAAGACTTTCTTGATTAGGGAGACTTTTGGGTATAAATTTGCCTTCCAACATGCGGGTCTGGCTAACCAAAAGACAAAGGAACAACTGAAAGAATTCAGGCTTTCGCTTGTCAAAAGCGGCATGAAGAAATGTCGCATCCCCACCGACTGGTTCGATGCATTTTTCCTCCTCTCCGAGTTCCTCGACAGCAAAAGAAAAGGCAAAAAGGTGGTATTCATCGATGAATTGCCGTGGATGGATGCACCTCGTTCCAATTTCGTTTCTGCGCTCGAACATTTTTGGAACAACTATGCTTCAGCCCGAAAAGATATCCTGCTCATCATTTGCGGGTCGGCCACGTCGTGGATTATCAACAATGTTTTCCGAAATCATGGAGGGTTGCACAATCGCGTGACTTACCGTATTCATCTCCAGCCATTTACGTTATACGAATGCGAACAATATGCCAAAAGCCGCCATCTGAGGATGAGCCGTTTCGAGTTATTAGAGGCTTACATGGTGATGGGTGGTGTTCCCTTCTATTGGTCGCTTTTGGAGCAAGGGAAAAGTGCGACACAAAACATTGATAACCTGTTCTTTTCGTCTATGGGTAAATTGCATTACGAATATCAGGAACTGTACGATTCCTTGTTCAAGCATCCTGAACCCTATTTGAGCGTGGTTTCCTCCTTGGGTACCAAAAAGATGGGGCTGACTCGCGAGGAATTGATTAGGGAAGGACATATCACCAACAACGGGCAGTTAACCAAGGTGTTGCAGGATTTGGAGGCTTGTGGCTTCATCCGAAAATATAGTTACAAAGGCATCAAGAGGAGCAACACCATTTTCCAACTCATTGACAATTACACTTTGTTCTATTATCAGTTTTTGCACGAAGCCCCAGCGACTGATGAATCCTTTTGGAGCGTCAACACCAATACGCCTGTCAGAAATACATGGGAAGGTTTAGCCTTTGAGCGAGTCTGTTTTGAGCATATTCGGCAAATCAAGCAGGCATTGGGCATTTCTGGCGTTTCAACACAAGTATACTCATGGCAAGTGCTGAAAGACCCCATTTATGGTGCTGGAGCACAAGTTGATATGGTCATCGACCGATCCGACCAAGTAATCAATCTCTGCGAGATGAAGTTTTCTACAAAAGAATACGCCATTGACAGCGAAGATGATGCAGACCTTCGCCACAAACAAGGCCGCTTCAGTATATCGCAAAAGACCCATAAATCCCTCCATTTGACGATGATAACCCCCTTTGGAATAAAACCAAATATGTATCAACACAGTGTCCAAAGCGTAATTACATTAGAGTTTCTCTTTAAGGAATAGATATTATTGATTGTCAATTTATTAAACAATAAAAATTGGCAATTTTACAACACAAAAATCCGTTTATAGCCAGCTTGGAACCGAAAAAAATTGAGTTCTAAGCACGCTATGAACGGATTTTCTATATTAAGAAAATGAACATCTAACGAAAAAGCCCCGCAAAACGCGAGGCTTTCTCATCTGCTATCGTTTTCAAAATAAGTGTTTTAACAATTCATGCCGCCACAGCAGTGGATGACTTGGCCCGTGACATACGAGCTGAGGTCGGAGGCGAGGAAGAGGGCCACGTTAGCCACATCCTCGGGAGTGCCACCGCGACGCAGCGGAATCAGGCTTTCCCAAGCCTTGCGGACGTCTTCGGGAAGGGCATCGGTCATAGCGGTGATAATGAAACCAGGAGCAATGGCGTTGTGGCGGATGTTGCGCACGCCCATCTCCTTGGCAGCACTCTTGGTGAAACCGATGATACCAGCTTTTGAGGCAGAGTAGTTGCATTGGTTGGCATTACCCGAAACGCCCACCACCGAGCTCATGTTGATGACGCTACCGCCAGCCTGCTTCCACATGATGGGCTGCACGGCCTTGGTGAAGTTGAATACCGACTTGAGGTTCACGTTGATGACGGCATCCCATTGCTCTTCGGTCATACGCTTGAGGGCGGTGTCCTTGGTGATACCCGCATTGTTGACGAGGATGTCGATACGGCCAAAATCCTTGACGATTTCGTCAACCACTTGATGTGTTTCCTCGAAGTTGGCGGCATTTGAGGCGTAGGCTTTGGCTTCAACGCCCATAGCCTTCAGTTCCTTTTCGGTTTCCAAAACGACATCGTTCAAGGCGATGTCGGTGAAGGCGATTTTGCATCCTTCCTGTGCAAAACGCATGGCGATGGCCTTGCCGATGCCACGTCCGGCTCCCGTAATCAGAGCCACTTTATTTTCTAACAGTCCCATATTATTTCAGATTAGATTTTTTCTTCGTGTGTTTTTCAATCAGATTAAACAAGTCTCCGACAGTCTTGATCTTGGACGTTTCTTCTTCGTTGAATTTCACATTGAATTCGTTCTCCAGAGTCATGGAAAGTTCCACGAAATCAAGCGAATCTGCGCCCAAGTCATTGAAAAGGTGCTTGTCCTCCGTAATCTCGCTTTCATCGATTTTCATCTTGGAGGAAATCAGAGCCCTTGCCTTGTCTTGAATTGTTGCCATAGTGATAGTTATTTGTTTCTGGTGTCGGGAAGCAGGGCAAAAGAGAGCTCGCCCTTGACGCACATCTTGCCACCCACGCTCAGCACGGCTGAGCAGATGTAAATGTTGCGCATGTGGTAGGTCAGGGTGGCTTCCACTTCGACGGTGTCCCCCGGTCTCACAGTATTCTTGAAACGCACCTTGTCGATGCCCGTGTAGAAGGTCAGTTTGCCGATAAGGTCGTCCTTCATCAGCAGGGCGCAACTTTGGGCCATGATTTCGCAAAGAATGACGCCAGGCACGACGGGTTCGCCTGGGAAATGGCCTTTCAGGAAGAATTCCTCGCCCGTCACGTGGTACTTGGAATGGGCCACATGGTTCTCGTCAAGGGTCATCTCGTCAACCAGAAGCATAGGCTCGCGGTGGGGGAGATACTGTTTGATTTCGTCTCTGTTCATATTGTTGAGTTGTTGATTGTTTCTTATTTCACCTTACGGATAGCCAAACAAGCATTATGCCCACCGAAGCCCAATGAGTTGGAGATGGCGATGTCCAAGTTGGTCTTGAGAGGCGTGTTAGGCGTGTAGTCGAGGTCGCATTCCGGGTCGGGTTCGTCCAGTCCGATGGTGGGAGGCACGATGCTGTTGTTCAAGGCCATCACACTGATGATGAGCTCGATGGCACCTGCTGCCCCTAAAGCGTGACCCATCTCTGATTTGGTGGAGCTGATATGCGCCTTGTGGGCTTCTTCCTCACCCATGGCAATCTTGATGGCTTTGGTCTCGCCGCTGTCGTTCATGGGCGTACCTGTGCCGTGGGCGTTGATATAGATGTTCTCACCGGCCTTGAATTGGGCCTCTTGCAGCGCTTGTTTGATGGCTAATGATTGGGTAGTGCCATCTGGACGAGGTGCTGTGCTGTGGTAGGCATCACAACTGTTGCCGTAACCGCACAACTCGGCGTAAATCTTTGCGCCACGTTGCTTGGCGTGTTCGTATTCTTCAAGGAGGACGATGCCCGAACCTTCAGCAATAACGAATCCAGCCCTGTTCTTGTTGAACGGCAGGGAGGCGTATTTCGGGTCTTCAGCCTTGGTCAAGGCCTTGCAGTTGGTAAAACCGGCAATAGCAACTGGGTTGATACCTGCTTCGGAACCACCAGCGATGATGGCGTCGGCATAACCGTGCTTGATGGCGCGATAGGCCTCACCGATGCTGTGGGTGCCTGTGGCACAAGCCGTCACGATAGGGACGCAAGGGCCTTGGGCGTTGTATTTGATGGCGACGCTGCCTGAGGCCATGTTGCCAATCATGGTGGGAATCATCAAGGGCGAAATCCAACGTGCGCCTTCCGAGTTGTATTTGGTGATTTCGCGCAAGATGGTATCGAAGCCTCCGATGCCTGAGCCGACATACACACCCAAGCGGTCAGGACTCATTTGCAGGTCTTCGTTATCCTTCATGGCCTGATAAGCTGCGGCTAAGGTATAGACAGCGAAACGGTCGTTACGCTTGACAAAACCCTTGTCGACACCGCAAGCCTCGGGGTCGAAGTCCTTTAGCTCGGCTGCAATCTTTACGGGAAGGTCGGTGGTGTCAAACGACTTGATGAAGTCGATGCCGCAATAGCCGTCCATCAGGTTTTTCCATATGGTTTCAAGGTCGTTGCCAATCGGTGAGACGGCACCCATACCTGTGATTACTACTCTTCTGTTTTCCATAATAACTCTAAACTTTAAACTATTATAACTCCCATTCCCACAAACAAGCGGCAGAGACAAAGCCTGCACCAAAGGCACTCATGATAATCTTGTCGCCCTGCTTGATTTTGCCTGCGGCAATCATCTCATCCAGCATAATCGGGATGCTGGCAGACGAGGTGTTGCCGTACTTCTCGATGATGGTGGGGTACTTTTCCTCGGGACCTCCGATGATGTGGCGGATGCCTTCGATGATGCGCTTGTTGGCTTGATGCAGCAGGAACCATGTGATGCCCTCGTGGGTCAGGTGGTTGTAATCCAGCACGTTCTGAATATCTTTGGCCGACTCGGTAACGGCGGTCTTGAACAGTTCCTTGCCTTTCATCACTAACGGTTGACCTTTGGTGTAATGTTGCTCAAAAGGTGTGGTCTCCATGCCGCGTTCATAATACAGCACGTCACGGTCGCTAATCATGGTGAGTTTCACGTCCTTGAAGGCCGTGCCTTCGGTCAGCACCACGGCACCAGCTCCATCGCCAAAGAGCACGCTACAGTCGCGTTCATGCCAGTTACAGTATTTGGTGGGCTCTTCGGCACAGAGGACGAGGATATTCTTAGCGTGACCCGCCTTGATCATGCTGTCGGCCAGCATCAGGGCGTTGACGAAGCCGGCGCAAGCCACGTTGATGTCGAGACCGGCGCAGGTCAGGCCGATACGCTTTTGGACGATGCAGCTCAGTCCGGGGGTGACATGACGGTTAGCCACATTAGAGACCAAGAGGAAATCTATCTGGTCGGGACGGAGCCCTGAGGCCTGGATGGCCTTGGTAGCAGCCTCCACAGCGAGGTCATACAAATCTTCATTAGATAATAGGTGACGCGCCTGTATACCCGTGCGTGACGAGATCCAAGCATCGTTTGTGTCCAAAAAAGTGGCCAAGTCGTCGTTGGTAACCGTAAGTTTCGGTACTGCGCTTCCTGTTCCAATGATTTTCATTTCGATTCGATTAAAGTTGATACTCGTTTTCGATTTTCTAAAACGCCGCAAAAGTACAGCATCGTGTGATGCCATGTGGAAAATGTGTCCAAAACGGGCAAAATGTGGCGAAATTCGGCTATTTGTGGCGAAATTCGGGCGTTTTTGTGGCGAAATTCGGGAATTTTGACAAGGGTCGGGTCAGAAAATGGTGGATTTTGTGCCTTAAATGTACCTTAGGCGAAGCTACTCCTTGGCTGCACATTGGGAAAAATACGTATATTTGCATCGCGGATTGTTTCAATAAAACTAAAGCCCCATGCCCCAGCTCTCTCCAAATCAGATGTATAAAATGCTGTATTCTCCCTTCGAGGAGGATTGTCCCATACAGCTGCGCACTTTGTCGGACGATCAGATAAGGAAAATTCCATATATGCGACAAGTTCTACGTCTGATGACGATATTGTCTGAAGGTGAACTGAAACTGACGGCAAAGGGCTATATTCCCTCAAAAATAGTGGACGAGCTGTATCACATGGGCTCCCAAAGTTGGAGCACCGATTGGTTCAAACAGAAAAGCGAGCCTAAAACAGAAGAGGTGCAGGTGCTGCGAGTGGTGCTTCGGGAGTGTGGTTTGATTAAGACTCGTACAGGCAAGATGTCGCTTACAGCTAAGGGTCGTCGGCAGTTGGAAGACCGAAATATCCTGTTGCGCACAACTCTAATGTTCCTCTTGCGGGATTATAACACTGGTTGGCTGGATGCTCTCGACGATATGGATGTAGGCAATGTAGGAAGGCTCTACTCACTGTGGCTGTTGCATCAGTATGGAAGCGAGTGGCGGCATACAGACTTCTATACGGTAGAATATGCCAAAGCCTTTCCGATGATGATGTATTATAGTGCATACGGATTCAGGGTATTCAACCGCCTGTTCCGCTTTATCGGTTTATGCGAGGTAAATGAGCGCGATGAAGACAGAGGGCCAAACTGGGGACAGAAGGTAATCAAGACCGAGGTACTCGACATGATGTTCAGTTTTGTGGCATTGTGAAGGTGAGGTATAAAATAAAAAACCAACCGTATTCCCTTCGTCTTTCCCAAGTAGATGCCATACTGATGCCATACTTTAAAGTATGGGTAAAGTATGGCAACAGTATGGGTAGAGTATGGCTACATCTTGCCAGTACCTTGGGTAGGGTTTGCCAACACCTTGGGTAGAGCTTGCCAAAACGGAAAAGATAGCCCTCTTACACCCTCATTGCGGGCGCAGACCCGCAATCTCCTTAATTGGGCCTTTTTTACTATCAGAAAGTCTTTTCAAGCAATATGCCGTTTCTCTGCCAGAGAAAGGCCGTTTCTCTATCAGCGATACGCCGTTTCTCTCAAAGGGGCTGTTGGCCATAGTCTCAATCTAAGTGTCTCAGTTGTTCCCCCAAGCCACCTTTATTACCCCATTTTCTGCAATCAAGTTGGCCTTTTTGTTGCAAAGCACCCTCTAAAGGAAGTATAAGCGATGATTTTTTGAAACGCTTTCATGCACGATAGGAAGGGGAAAAGCATCGGAAAGAGGGGCTTTTGCATGCTTTTTAAGGCCTTTTAGAGGAGAGTTTTGAGACGATTTCAGTCTTTTCTAAGGGTCGGAATCTCGGTAGCCGATGATTTGCTGATGCCGTATCTCATTGTCCTGTTGCTTTTTAGACGAAAAACAATCCGTCAAACGTTTCAGTTTCAGTTGTTTCAGTTATTTTTCGATGTGCCTGCAATCTCAATCTCAGAGTCTCAGTTGTTTTAAAAGGCACCCCTTATCTCGCTTTTTATTATGTATTATATATTTATATTATTGAATATTAAATAGTTATAAGTGCTTTAAAAAGGGGTTTCGAGTTGGATTGTGACTTTCTTTTCTAACTGAGACTGAGATTTGAGACTGGCATAGCACGGATTTCAAGGTTTTTTCCTATCTTTGCAATTTGTACAGAATCCTGTAAGGATGGTACATTACATTGCAAATTATACAATTATGGACATCCATTCCATGTCGGAAGAAGACATCAAGTTGAGATTCATCACGCCTGCCATTCTTAATAAAGGATGGTCGGTGGAGGACATCACCATGGAGACCAAGGTAAAACTAACCGATGGCAAGATCAACCTGAAAGGTAACCTTGTGGCACGCAGCAAACCCAAGTTTGCTGACTATGTGTTATATTACAACCGTGCCACGCCCATCGCTGTCGTGGAGGCCAAAGATGCCAACCACGCTGTCTCGTATGGAATACAGCAGGCCAAGGAATACGCCAAGATGATGGATGTCCCCTTCGCCTATAGTTCCAACGGACAAGGTTTTCAGGAATACGATTTCCTTACAGGCAGGGAACGCTCCCTTGGAATGGATGACTTTCCAACCAAAGAAGAGCTTTACAACAGATATTTTGCAGAAATCAACGATGGAAAAGGGGTGAGCGACGAGGAAATGAAGGTTATCTCGCAGCCCTATTGCACAGGGCAGGACATCTTCCCGCCACGCTATTACCAACGCAATGCCGTCAACCGTACCGTGAACGCTGTGGCGCAAGGGCGTAACCGATTGTTGCTCGTGATGGCCACTGGCACGGGAAAGACCTATACCGCCTTCCAAATCGTCTACCGCCTGCTGAAAGCGGGATTGGTGAAGAAAGTGTTGTATCTGGCGGACCGAAACATTTTGGTCGATCAATCCATCCAACAGGATTTCAAACCTTTGGAGAAGACCATTCACAAGGTGAACTACCAGCAGGACATACAAGGCGGCGTTACCGCATACGAAGTCTATTTCGCCTTATACCAGCAACTGATCGGTCAGGAAGGCAAGCAGAACTACAAGGAGCTGTTCAAGCCAGAGTTCTTCGATCTTGTCATTGTGGATGAGTGCCATCGTGGAAGCGCCAAGGACGACAGCAACTGGCGTGAGATTCTGGAATATTTCGACGGAGCCATCCAGCTGGGTATGACGGCTACACCGAAAGAGACGAGATACCAGTCGAACATCAACTATTTTGGCGAGCCTATCTATACCTATAGCCTGAAAGAAGGCATCGAAGACGGTTTTCTGGCACCCTTCAAGGTGATTAACATTACCACCAACATCGGCGACGAGTGGCGACCCACCAAAGGCCAGCGCGACATCTTCGGCAACCTCATCGAGGACCGCATCTACAACAACAAAGATTACGACTACAATATCGTTATCGAAGACCATATCCGTGAAGTGGCTCACGAGATTACGCAATTTCTAAAAAGTACCGACCGCATGGCCAAAACCATCGTCTTCTGTGCTGATGAGGAACATGCTGAAAGAATGCGTGCAGCCTTGGTCAACGAGAACGCTGATATGTGTAGAAAGAATCCCGATTACGTGGTGCGCATCACGGGAAGCGACCCCTACGGGCAGTCGAAACTCGACTATTTCATTTCGATTTCCTCCAAGTACCCCGTCATTGCTACCACCAGCAAATTGCTCTCAACGGGCGTGGACTGCAAGATGGTGAAGCTGATTGTGCTTGACCAAAGCATCAACTCGATGACGGAGTTCAAGCAGATAGTGGGTCGCGGTACCCGTATCCGCGAAAAGGAGGGCAAAACCCACTTTACCATCATGGATTTCCGCAACATCACTCGACTCTTCGCTGACCCCGACTGGGACGGCCCGATTGAGATGGATGACAATTACGGAACGACACGCCCCAAAGTTTATCCGACAGACGATGATACAGCGACAACCGTCGCGGCTGAAGACGATGCAAGGAAGCCCGTGGTGGACAAACAGGGCTGTCAGGTTGTCATCATCAACAAGACCGTCTCGGTATATGATGTCGACGGCAAGCTGCTCCGTGTGGAGAGTATCACCGACTACACCAAGAAGAACATCAACGATACCTACGCCAACCTCGATGACTTCATCCAACAGTGGAATGCTGCAGAGAAGAAGGCTGAAATATCCGACCTGTTACGCGAGAGCGGCATCGACCTCCAATCTTTGAAGGAGGACCAAAATATGGCTGATGTGGACGACTTCGACTTTATCTGCCATATTGCTTATGGCAAGAAGCCCTTGACCCGTCGTGAACGTGCCGAGAATGTGAAAAAGCGCGACGTATTCCATAAATACGGCCCACAAGCCCAAAAGGTGCTGGAAGCCTTGCTTGATAAATATGCTGACGACGGCATCTCACAACTTGAAAACACGTCGACATTAAAACTCGACCCCTTCCGTCAGATGGGTGCGCCGAAAAAGATAGCAGACCTTTTTGGCGGAAAAGAGCAATACTTTGCTGCGGTCAAAGAATTGGAAGAATTGATTTATAACATAGCATAACACGAAATGGCACTCACCAATTTTGTAAAGAATATCCGCAACATCATGCGCAACGATGCGGGCATCAACGGCGATGCCCAGCGTATCGAGCAAATCGCATGGTTGTTGTTCCTGAAGGTTTACGACGAAAAAGAGAACGACTGGGAGTTCAACGAGGACAACTATGTTTCGTTCATCCCTGAGAACTGCCGTTGGCGCAACTGGGCCAAGGACGAGGGCGACGGCAACGCGCTGACTGCCGATGCCCTGTTGAACTTTGTCAACAATACGTTGTTTCCAACGCTGAAAAATCTGGAAATTACGCCGCAAACGCCCATGCGCAACGCCATTGTGCGCACCACCTTCCAGGATGCCAACCAATACATGAAAGACGGCGTGCTGTTGCGACAAGTGATTAACGTAATCGATCAACTTGACTTGGGCGATTATGAAGAAAGCCATGCTTTTGGCGAAATCTACGAGGCTATCTTGAAAGAGATGCAGTCGGCAGGCTCGGCAGGCGAGTTCTATACGCCGCGTGCCCTTACCGACTTCATGGCCGAAATCATCAATCCCAAGGTGGGTGAAAAGATGGCCGACTTTGCCTGCGGTACAGGCGGCTTCATTACCAGTTGGCTGAAAGCGTTGGACAAAAAGGTGAAGACGGCTGAAGACCGAGAGAAATATGCTCAATCCATCTTCGGCATCGAGAAGAAGCAGTTCCCTTATATGTTGTGTGTGACCAACATGCTGCTACACGACATCGACTCGCCTCGGGTGATGCACGATAATTCGTTGACTAAAGACGTACTCAACTATACCGATGACGACAAGTTTGACGTGGTACTGATGAATCCGCCCTACGGTGGTAGCGAGAAAAATGACATCAAACAGCATTTCCCGTCAGACCTGAGCTCCAGCGAAACAGCCGACTTATTCATGGTGCTTATCATGTATCGTCTGAAAGAAGACGGTCGCGCCGCTGTCATTCTGCCCGATGGTTTCCTCTTTGGTACTGACAATGCCAAACTGGCTATCAAGGAAAAGCTGTTGCGTGAGTTTAACCTTCACACTATCATTCGTTTGCCTGGCAGCATCTTCTCACCTTATACTAGTATTGCCACCAATATCCTTTTCTTCAATAATGAAAAAGTGGATGGCGCGGAAGAGGGTTTCAGTACGAAAGAGACTTGGTTCTATCGCTTGGATATGCCCGAAGGCTACAAACACTTCAGCAAGACCAAGCCCATGCGTGTGGAGCATTGTCAGCCCATCCGCGACTGGTGGACCGACCGTCAGGAAATTGTCACCAAAGACGATGATGGAAATATTACAGACGAGAAGTCGCGCCGTTTCACGGCCCAGCAGCTACTCGACATGGATTGTAACTTCGACCAATGCAAGTTCCCAAAGGACGAGGAGGAAATTCTGCCGCCTGCCGAATTATTGGCCGACTACTACAAGAAACGCGCCGCCCTCGACCACGAGATTGACCGTACTTTGGCAGAGATAGAGCGGATTTTGGGCATCGAAATTGCAGACCCTCCCCTCGGTTCGCAGGCTTCCAGCCTGCGCGAAAGCCAAACCCAGACAAAATGACCGAACCAAGGAAGATAGAAAACCATTGTAGAAATTATCTGCCACACATTGAGAACCAACAGTTGCAGATGATTACCTTTCGTTTGTACGATTCAGTCCCCCAAGACGTTATTCAGCAATGGAAGGACACTCTTAATGGTCTGCGTGCTTCCAGCATGCAGAAAAACAATCCGTCGTCTCTCAATGGTCTGCAAGCTGGAAGCTTGCAGAAAAAGAACACATCCCCCAACAAACAAGACGAAGCCCGTCGTATCCTTAAACTTCTCGACAAATACGAAGATGCAGGCTATGGTCAATGCTACTTGCGTGATGACCGAGCCGCAGAAATTGTACGGAACGCGCTCTTTTATTACAATCAAGTGAAATACGAGGTCATCAGTTGGTGTATTATGCCCAATCATGTGCATGTGCTGATATCGTTATTGAAGGTTGTTTCGCTTTCGGAGATATTGCACAGTTGGCGCTCCTTCTCAAGCAACGAAATCAATAAACTGTTTAATAGAAAAGGACAATTGTGGATGCCCGAGTATTTCGACCGTTACATCCGCGACCAAGAGCATTTCAACAATGTCATCAACTATATTCACAACAATCCCGTCAAGGCCGGGCTAGTTGATGACCCGACTCACTACCGTTGGAGCAGCGCTTTTGTCGGTTCGCAGGCTTCCAGCCTGCGCGAAGACCCATCCATCAACGGTCCGCGGGCTTCCAGCCCGCGCGAAGGCACACCCCCCAATGGTCTGTGGGCTTCCAGCCCGCAAGAAAACAACATTACGCAAGTTTCTAGGGCTTCCAACCTACAGGATAACTGCAACGTAGCAGGCTTGAAGCCTGCCAACCAAATTGGACAACGAGAACAAACAATTGCCGCAGACTGGAAGTCTGCGAACCATACAAGACAACTATGACCGGAAAACAACTGAAAAACAGCATCCTCCAGTGGGCCATACAAGGCAAGCTTGTTCCCCAAGACCCTAACGATGAGCCAGCCTCCGTGCTGCTCGAAAAGATTCGGGCGGAAAAGGCACGGCTGGTAAAAGAAGGCAAATTGAAGAAGAAAGATTTGGAGATGAAGCCCATTGCCGAAGAGGAGATTCCGTTTGAGATACCTGAAAGTTGGGAATGGGTGAGATTCGGTACAATTACTATCAATAGAGATAGTGAAAGAATACCATTATCTGTTGCAGAAAGAAGTCGATTAGAGAAAAAATACGATTATTATGGTGCATCTGGCGTGATTGATAAAGTGGACAAATACTTATTTAACAAACCTTTATTGTTAATTGGAGAAGATGGCGCGAATTTAATCAATAGAAGTACTCCTATCGCATTTATTGCGAAAGGAGAATATTGGGTAAATAATCATGCTCATGTATTGGATTATCTTAATGAAGATTTAATGCAATACATATGTTTATATATCAATGCAATTTCACTTGTTGATTATGTTACAGGAACGGCACAGCCAAAGATGAATCAAGAGAATATGAATTCAATTCCGGTGGCTCTTCCCCCTTTCTCCGAGCAGCATCGCATTGTGGCAAAAATAGAAGAATTGATGCCCTTGGTGGAGAAATATGGCGAAACCCAAGAAACCCTTGAAGAATTGAATAACTCCTTGCCCGAAAAACTCAAAAAGAGCATCCTCCAAGAAGCCATTCAAGGCAAACTGGTACCGCAAGATTCCACTGATGGTGTTGCAATAATTAGTAATAATCCCAAAACTCCTAAAAAGACATCAAATTTTGACGATTATTCATTTGAAATACCCGATAATTGGAAATGGTGTCAATTGTATCAAATAGCAGATGTTATTGGAGGATATGCTTTCCAAAGTGGAGATTTGAAATCAGATACTGGAACAAGAGTAATTCGAATATCAGATATCACGCCTAAAGGATTGTCAAATAAAAGCATTGTAAGATGTTCCTTGAATGATGTGCCCAATCAATATGCGATTAAAAGCAATGATATTTTGATTGCAATGACTGGAGGAACTGTCGGCAAGAGTTTGCTACTTGAATATATATCGGAACCTATGTATTTGAATCAACGCGTTGCAATGATTCGTGCTAGTAAGGATATCGAAATTGAATACTTGAACTTTATTATAAAATCTCCATTGATTCAATCGATTATTAGTGATGTGAAGAACTCTACTAATGATAATATTTCAATGGCAGACATTTTAGGCTTCCCAGTTCCTCTTCCTCCTCTTGCCGAGCAGCGTCGCATTGTGGCGAAGATAGAGGAGTTGTTTGGGGTGATAAAGAAGTGAAAACATATTATAAAACGATTTAATGAAAAAAATTTATTTGGATTGGAATATCATCAACCATATTGATGAAATGCCTGAATTGTATGATTTTATTCTAAATAATCAAAATCACTTTGTGTTCGTTTATTCTCCAGCGCATTTTTCAGACTTGATGAGAAGCGTAAAAGGAGATAACTATAATGAATTTTTTGAGAAGGATATAGAAAGGCTTGAACAGATTTGTGAGACCCATTTGATGAAGTATAGTAACAATAAGATGAATCTTCATAGGTGTCCTCCCAGCGAGTTCCTCGAAAAGGAAGGCAAAGACTATCCACTTTTCAGCAAATTATTTAGTTGGGATTTTTACAAAAAAAACCTTGCTATTGGAGAAATCGATTTGTTTGGCATTCTAAGCGAGAGTTTGAAAACTATAGAATTTGGACAGGTAGCACTTCCATTAATCGGAAGCTTCTCAAATGGTTTGGAGTTTTTTCAATGTTTGCTAAGGTTTCTTGAGGGTGTCTTTTCTGATGAGAAAGAGACAAAAAAACTTAAATCGAAAATTACAGAAAATATTCCTGAAAAAGAAATTACACAAATCTACAATAGTACGCCACAGATGGTAATCGATACAATCAATTCTTTCTTTGCAAAACACGGTATCAAAGAAGGTCTAAAAGAAATAATTGTAAATGGTATATCTGAAAAACAGAAGGGCAACGATATGTTGTTATTTCAGACGTTATATTTGAGTTTGGATTTTGTTAGGTATTATTCGGATAAAAGAAATCTTTGGAATATTATTGCTGATGCCGAACATGCATATTACGGCAGTTATTGTGATGTGTTGGTAACGGGCGATAATAGAATGATGCATAAGACCGAGGCTGTATATTCGTATTGTGGAATAACGACTGAAATCGTTGGCAAACAAGATGTACTGAACTATCTGAAAAACACAATTGCGAATGAAAACAATATCGAAGAACCTTTGAAAGAAGTGCTTTATGATCAACACATCCCAACGGAATTTGATGAAGATTCAGTCTATTGTAAATGGACAAGACTCAAGAACCCATTTTGGAGCTATTTTAACAAACTGGAGTTTTTTTTGAATTTATCGACAAAGCAAGACTGGTTTACATTTTCAAGGAAACGGGAATTTGAAAAATGCACATTCTATACAGAAACGGATAAGTTCATGGAGATTATGAAATCGGTTTTTCGTAAACCAGAGATTATAGATGCATTTGAAACTGAATTTGTTGAAAAATACAAAGCCAATGATTCATCAGCGTTATTCAGCTTTTGTTTTTCAAATGATGTTTTAGCCACATTGGGTGTGACAAAAGAAGATAATATGCTTGTCCCTATTATGGATTTGGTTTGTTATGGTAAGGACAAGTCGCTCAGCGCATAACCATGAAATCAATTTTGTCATTTAAGGCGTCTTTCAAAATGGCTTTCACAAAACCTTCGGCATCAATATCGATGATGTTGCGCCGTTTCTCAATTTCGTAATCAAATTTTACTTCTAAAACTTTTACGGGTCCCCAAGGGGAAGTATTTACAAATGCAGTTTCATATTGGAATATGTAGGGAAAATCATCGGTAGGATGATTGGGGATTTGCTTTTCCAATAACTCTAACGAGGTGATTTCTTGTCCATTAGCATCGCGAATGAAATTGTCGGTGGTTCGCAGGGGGATGTGCGTGGCTTTGCTCCATTTGTGGTCATTTACGGAACAACCAATCGTGTCCAATCTTTGTTTGTACCCTGCAATGTTTATTTGGTGTTCTAAAGCCCATTCTTCATCAACCATAAAGAGGGTGTGCCGTGTTTCAATATGAATAAGATTCTCAATTGTACCAATAATTGTTTCTCCATTTCTTGGCTCACGCAATTCTTGTAGCGAGATGCCGTATTCCTTGGCATACTCTTTGGCTCCTTTTTGATACCCAACTTTGGTGACCATGATACCACACACTCCATTCAAATCATCGAGAACCCCTTTAAAAGCGCACACTTTTTCTTTTGAAACAGGCTTGTTGTAGTTTTTGCATTCGATGGCTACTTGGTGCTTGCTTCCTGCAATATTGTATTCCCAATAAACATCAATTTGGTGTTTTTGGCCAGAACGTCCAACTAGTTTTACATTATGTTGCACCTTGGTCGCTCTTACGACATCAGAATTCACTAATTGCTGGTAAATCTCTTGGGTAAAACATTCATATTCCGTATTTGGGTTCATGTGTTTTTGTTTAGATGATAGTGATGTCCATCTTACATCCCACCCATCCCCTGAGGTGCACTACCTGACTCGCCTTCGCCTTGACGGGCGCGTTGTTCAAGCTCCATCTTGCCGAAACGGAAGGTCAGACCGACGGCGATGCTGCGGCTGTTGAACTTGTAGTTGGAGTTGGACTGCACATAGGGGCTGTAGCTGCTCTGTCCGAAGCTGTTCCAGTTGAAGATGTCGTTGGCGTTGACATAGACCGACAGCTTGCGGTCAAAGAAGTCGGCACGCAGGCCGGCGTTGATGCCGTAGCGGGCATGGCGTTCGCCAAACAGGTATTGCGTTGGGGAGCTGTAGTATCCCGAAGCCGTCACCTCCAGCTTGTTCCACAGCTTGGCCCACAGGTTCAGACGGAAGCTGTACGACCACTTGTTGAACTCATACGGCTGGCCATCGTATTCAGTATAGATGTAGGAATCGTACAGGTTGGCGTAGAAGCGCAGGTTGAAGAAGCCGCTCGGACGGTACATCATGTTGTATTCGAAGCCCGTGGTGTGGCTTTGCCCCACGTTAACGGGATAGGAATACTTCACCACACGGTCGTAAAGCCAATGATACTCGGAAAGCTGTATCGTGTTGACTTCGTTGGTCTTGCCGCGATAGTAGGCCGACAGTCCGATGGAGCCGAACTTGTTCCAATATTTGGTCCAGCCTGCCTCGACGGAATGGGTATAGATACGCTCCAGGTCAGGATTGCCCGTGCTGTAATCGTCCATGTGATACAAGGGGAATTTGCTCAACTGATCTGCCTCGGGCGAAGCAATGCGCATCGTGTAGCTTAACTTGAAGTTGTGCATGGACTTAGTGCGGTACGAGAGGTGCAGCGACGGCCTGACGCTGAAGAAATGTTTCGAGAAATCATAATCGGTGGTGTCATCAGGGAAGGTATAGGGATATTCACCGCTGACCAGTTCGCTGACGAAACGGACACCCGGCTTCACGGTAAACCCGCCAAACTTGTGCTGCAAGGTAACAAAGGCCTCGTTGTTCAGCTTGGTGAAGTTGGCTCTGTAGGAACGGTAAACATCGTTCACCCAGTCTTCTCCAACTAGAGAATCAGTTTTCAGATACTGATGCTCAGGGTCGTACCCTATGGTGTAGCCCACAGAGACTTCGCCATTCTCGGAATATGGACGGTTGTAAACGACTTCACCTTCTACACCAATGGAACTGTCGCTGTTTTCCTGACGAAAGATGTGGTTGTACGCCATAGGAGAATTGAACCGTCTTTCCACATCGCCACCATTGGCACCACCCCAACCCATGCCGTTGACGCTGACTGAGAGGCTGTGGCCTTTGTTGTCAAACTTGTGCATATAATACAGACCTCCATCGGCAAAGAAGTTTCTGTTGTAGGCATTAGAACTTTCGGTAAAGTCAGTAAGCAAGGGATCGGGCAGGAATTCCTCACGTCTTGTCAGGCTAAAGTTGGTGCTGTTGCCCCAGCTCGGCCAGCAGCTGAACCAGAAATTCAGGCTGTTAGAGGTATCTATTTCATAATCAAGGCTGAAGTAACCTCCGGTGTTAAAGTTCTTGGTGGAGTAGTTGGAGGAATCGAGTTCGTGGCTGGCCAAGAGCCCTTCATTGTTGAACAGGGATTGTTCGATATTGTTGTGGCCTGTCCAGTTGGTATAGCCTCCGTTAATGTAAGCGTTGACAGTCAGTTTATCATTCGACCAGACGTAGGACACCCAAGGGCCGATGTAAGGCTGCGTCGAGGCGTTCACGCCGAAGCTGAAGAACTCGTTCTTTTGGATTTTGGCGTTGGTCACGATATTGATGATGCCGTCAGCCTTTGAGCCGTAACGGGCAGAGGGGTTGGTGATGACCTCCACGCGGTCGAGGCTGTTGGCGGGCAGGGTCTGGATGTAGGTCTTGAGGTTCTCAGCGGTCATGTGTGAGGGCTTGTCGTTGATCCACACCTCGACACTCGAAGTGCCACGAAGGGTGATGTTGCCCTCTACGTCGACCTCCACGCCCGGGGCGTTCTGCAAGGCATCTGAAAGTGTGCCGGTTTGAATGCTGTTGTCTTCGGCCACGTTATACATGGTTTTCTCGCCTTCAACGGCGAAAAGAGGACGCTTCTCAGTAATGACCACCTCGTCCAATCGCATTGAGCCTTCCTTGAGGGCCAGCTTGTTGAGATCGACATTGCCTTTCACGGTGATGAATTGTTCAAAGGTCTGGAAGCCGATGGCTGAGACCTGCAGGCGGTAGTCGCCGTTGGGGGCTACAAGCTCGAAACAACCTTTGTCATTGGAGGCAGCACCGCTGACGAAAACGCTGTCCGCCTGACGGAACAGACCCACATTGACGAAGGGAATGCCCTTGCCGTTGGCTTCCTCGATGATGGTTCCCGTGATTTTGTTCTGCGCCAAAGCGGGCATAACGAAGCATCCGATAAGGGCGAAGAGGATAAAAATACGCTTGTTCATTGTTCTTGTCTTGTTTTTGAAATATGGAATTTCTTTGTTGAATTGACTAAATAACGAAGTTAAAGCTGAATTATTGCGAGTCTCGTTTATTCTGCATCTCTATACAAATCAATAATTTTGCAACGGTAGAGGTAATCGTATCGTGCCTGTAGCAGGTCAGATTCTGCTTTGTGGAAGCGAATTTTGCTCTCGTTTAGTTCCAACAAGGTTTTCTTGCCCATGTCGTAGCCAGCTTTGGCATATTCGTAGGCGATACGCGATGCGTCCAAACTGTTTACCATAGCCTCCATTTTTTGTTTGGCAGCCTTGGCGTTGCCGTAGGCTTGCTGGATTTCCTTGCGCAGGGTTTTCTCTGTGTTTTCAAGGGTGAGTTGCTGGTCGTCGATGGAGAGTTCAGTCATCTTCACACGATATTTCGTTTTCATTCCGTTGAAAATCGGGATGTTGAGCGAGACGCCCAATTGTGCCCTGCTGTTGCGTTTCAGTTGTTCGTTGATGGGCGTGTTGGGGTAGTTGTCGGAGAAGTAATGGTACAATCCATTGGAATAGCCGGCGTAGAAGTCCAATGAGGGATACCATGCCGATTTGGCGACTTTCAGGTCGTAGTGGCTCTTTTGCAGGCGCAGGCGGGCGGCTTCCATGGAGGGCTGGTTCATCAAGGCTAAGGTGATGGTGGATTGCGGAGTGTCAAGCTCAGGACTTTGGTCGGCAAAGAAAGCCTCTGGATCACTCACTTCAAAGTTTTCGCTGTCTTCAATCTCCAGGGCTTGCGTCAGGGTGAGCAGACTGAGGGCTAAGTCGGTTTCCATTTGGGTGAGGTTGGCTTGGTCGGTGGCCAGCTGGGCTCGGCTTTCATACACGTCGGCCTCGGCTATGCGACCACTCTCAAAAAGTTGCTGGGTCTTTTGCAGCTGTTCGGCTGTGAGCTCTGTCTGCCTGCGTGCGATTTCCACCTGCTCCTTGCCGTAAAGCACTTGCATGTAGAAGGCCATCACGTTGAGTTTGAGGTTGAGTTGTGCCGCTTCCTGGTCTTTTTCTGAGGCTTGCAGATTGAGCGCATCGGCTTTGGCGGTATTATAGAGGTTCAAGCCCTGAAACAGCGGAAGGGAAAGGTTGGCTCCAAAGGAGGCTGAAGACGAGTTGTCGGACACGTAAACACCTGTGTAGGAAGGTGATTGTCCGAATCCAAAGTATTCGCCCGCGTTGGCACTCAAGGTGGGCAGCCAGGCGTTTTGGCTCATTTTATATTGGTATTCTGCCTGCTGACGGGCCAGTTGGGTCTTCTTCAGGTCGAGGTTATGCTCAAGGGCATATTGGATGCACTCATTGAGGGTCCACACCTTTTGGGCGTGCGTGTAACCCGCAAAAGTCAGGAGGAGCAGGAGTAATGAAAGCTTTTTCATGGCGGTTTATTCTTGGGTTACTTCATTGCCACGAATCTTGTCGCCAGGTTTCAGTCCCTCGGTGATGACGATATTCACACCATCCGAAAGGCCTACCTTCACGGCCTGTTGCTCAAATTCCTGCGGGCTTTCCTTGGTGCAGCGATAGACGTAGGTCTCGCCGTCTTCGTAGCTGATGCAGCTTTCGGGTACGACTACGGCTCCGACAGCCCTGTCGAGGATGATTTCTGCATTGGCGGAATAACCAGCCCTTACAAACACATCGTCGGGTAAGATGGCCTTAGCCTTCATCTCGAAGAAGACGGCTCCGCTCTCCTGGGTGCCTTTAGGGGCGATATATTCCAACACGGCATCGAAATGCCTGTCGTTCATGGCTCCGATAGTCAGGGTGATGGGCATTCCCTCGTGAATCTTGCCTACTTCGGTCTCGTCGAGCTTGCCCTTGAAAATCATGTCCTGCATGTTGGCGATGGTCGCGATGGTGGTGCCGTCGTTGAAGGTGTTGGAGTTGATGACGGAGTTACCCACCTTGACAGGGATGTCGAGAATCATGCCGGAGATGGTGGCCTTAATCATGGTGTTGCTGTAGCCTGCCGTGCTCTTCGAGATGCCCTCCTTGATGATGTTCAGCTGGTCCTTGGCGTTGTTGTAGCTCTCCTTGGCTTGCTGGTATTCCAGTTGCGACTTCTCGAACTCTTCTGTGGAAATCAGGCCTTTGGCTTTCAGGTTTTCCTGCCGCTGGTAGGTCTTTTCCACGTTGTCGAGGTTCATTTTGGCCACACGTACCTGCGACTCGGCTGCGGAGAGGTTGCTCACGTCGGGAATGACCTTCACCACAGCTATGACTTCGCCTTGCTGGACATATTGACCGGGTTCCTTGAGGATTTCGGAGATGATGCCCGATACCTGAGGCTTCATGGCTACCTCATCACGAGGGTCGATTTGTCCCGTGACCACCGTTGACTTCTGAATCGTGTCGATGCGGGCCTCCACGATTTCATACTCGACCTCCTGCGGCCTCGATTTCTTGTATAGATAGACGAAAGTCCAGATGACTCCTACTCCTAACAAGATGAAAAACAAGATTTTGAAAAACTTCTTCATGGTATGATGATTATTTGATTTTCATAGATTTAACTACGAATTTTACGAATTGAACAGATTTTTGGCGAATTGAATTTTGCGACTTCGTCGCGAATGGGTACGAATATTCGTATGAATTCGCAGCCTTGGCTGCAAAATTCCAGCATAGGCATTCGTATAATTCGTTTAATTCGTAGTTCCTTTTCATGGCATTATTCCTCTCTAATAGCATCAATCGCCTTAATTTGAATGGCTCTCAAAGCGGGCAGTACGCCAGCCAAGAGTCCTGAAAGTATCACTATAATCGTGGCCAATACAGCGGCCTTGAAACTCATGTATGGGTCTTGGAACATCATGTTGTCGCTGGGCATATTGGAAGTAATCATCCCCACGATGGCCATGATGCCCACACCGATGCACAGCCCCACCAAACCCGCTAAAGTGGTGAGCAACAGGCTTTCCGAAAGCACCTGTGTGATGATGTTCTTAGGCTTGGCTCCGATGGCACGTCTCACGCCAATCTCACGGGTGCGCTCCTTTACGGTCACGAGCATGATGTTGCTCACACCGATGACACCTGACATTAAAGTACCTAAACCCACAATCCAAATCAAAATGTGGATGCCGAAGAACAATCCCTTGAAAGCCTTGAAGATTTCCGAGAGGTTGAAGGACGAGACGGCTTCGTTGTCGGTGGGTGCGATGTCGTGACGCTGCTTGATGAATTGTTTGACATCTTCCTCAATGTCCGAAATGGGAGTGTCGTCGTCGGCTACAAAGGCGAAGAAACCAATCTTGTCGCCCATGGCAAAGACCTGTTGCATGGTGGTGAAGGGCAAAATAACCGACTCGTCAATGGTGCCGTTGATGTTAACGTTATCGGTGTAGGAACGTACCACGCCCACCACTTGGAAGTATATACCATTGACTTTTACCATCTTTCCAATGGGATTCTCGCCTTTCTCAAACATGGTCGTATATACCTTCCTGCCCAATAGGCATACTTTGCGGTTGGTAGCAATATCGGTGTTGTTGATGAAACGACCCTTCATAATCTTCGACTTCTCAATCTCGTTGTACTCGGGCAGTACGCCTTTCACCGAAAAACTGCCGCCACGATTACCATAGATTACATTTTTGTCTTCGTTGGAATAGACACTGGCTTCGGGCGAGATGGCCTTGATGAAAGGGAACGCTTCTTTGAGCGCCTCGATATCTGACATTTGCATCGACCATGAGCGGCCTTTCTGGTAGCCTTTATAGGGCTCGCTGGTTTTATCGGTGAAGAAGAAAGCTGTGTTGGGGGTTACACCTTCCACCTGCATCATCAGTCCGTTTTCGAAACCGTTGCCCGTTGATGAAAGCACCACAAGGAGGAAGATGCCCCAAAACACGCCAAAGGCCGTCAACAAGCTCCTTGTCTTGTTGCGGGCTATGGTCTGCCAAATCTCGTGTATGCCGTCAAAGTCGAACATGATGCGCGGGTGTTATCTGTAATTCATTGCTTCAATAGGTTTGATTTTCACGGCGTTGCGGGCAGGGAAGAAGCCTGCAAACACTCCGCAGACGATGAGCAAAGCCGTGGCCATCAGCACGATGCGGATGTCGATGCTGGGCACGATGTTCAAAGTGATTTCTTTGCCTTCCTGAACTTTGCTCAAGATATTGCCGCCAACTTCCGCCGCCACCATACCGAGCCACATTCCAATGTAGCCGAAGATGGTGGTGATGATTAGGGATTCAGTAACAATAGAGGCTAATATTGAGCGTGATTTGGCTCCCAAGGCTTTGCGGATGCCGATTTCGTTGGTGCGTTCCTTCACGGTGATGCGCATGATGTTGCTCACGCCTACGATGCCCGAGATGAGCATGGCGAAGCCGATAATCCAGATGAAGAGTTGCAAAGTGTTGAGAATTTTCATGGTTTGCAAGTAGTCTTCTTGCCTGCTTCGGATGTAAACGGCGGCTGTGTCATCGGGGTCAAACTCGTGGAGATGCGCCAGTTGGGTTCGCAGATACTCGGTGAACGCCTCGTTTTGTTCCTTGGTCTCCAAGCCTTTCACGGTGAAATTAAGCATCCAGTAATGGGTCTCCCTTGTGATGGCTTTCAAGGTGGAAAAAGGCACATAGCCGTCGCCGCCGCTGGAATTGCCGAAGCTCTCACAAACGCCGACCACCCTATAGACGATATCGCTGACGATGACAAATTGACCCAGCGTAGAAAGGTCGTCACCAAAGAGTTTGTCGCGTAACGACTCGTCAATCACGAGGACTTTTTCGCTGTTTTTCTCGTCCAATTCATTGATAAAACGCCCTTCCAAGAGTTTGATGCCGTTGATTTCCTTGAAAACGGGTCTTATGCCACTCAGGGTAATGCTACTCGAACAGTCTTTGAAGGTTGCAAAACCGCTACGATAAATGCGAGGTGACACTTTTTCCACATTCTTGACTTCGGTTTCCAAAAACCGCATATCCCTGTCGTCGAACCAAATGGAACGATTGGTGCCATGCCCTTTGAAAGGTTTGGAGGTCTCACCGCTAAAAATCATATAGACGTTTCGTCTTTGGTCGCTGAACTGATCGCTGATGCCATTCATGATGCCGTTGCCTGCCGCAAGCAGCA
>Ga0265301_10000232_pt1 | contig 88954 bp, 62 predicted proteins | sample AusTroGonzalo_MG_2_FD_193488 | JGI IMG/M metagenome (GOLD analysis project Ga0265301, IMG submission 193488) | Bovine rumen microbial communities from tropical cattle in Woodstock, Queensland, Australia - Gonzalo_04 | ecosystem: Host-associated > Mammals > Digestive system > Stomach > Rumen ... | reverse complement strand
AGGTCAACGCAGACTACTACACCCCGTTTGACGAATGGACATGTCCGACAGGAGAAATCAAACCGGTGGAGGGTACACCGATGGATTTCCGGCAACCGGTTCGGCTGGGAGACCGGATGTACGACCCGTTCTTTAAGCCGTGGAAAGGCATTGACAACAACTGGTGTCTATGCAAGCACGATGCACTAAAACAGTTACGTCATGCAGCCACGTTGGAAGCAGACGGGCTGAAGATGGAATGCTGGACCACGATGAAGGGTCTGCAGGTCTATACCGGCAATTTCATCGAGCAGCACGAGGGCAAGAGCGGCACGATATACGACGAGAAACATGCCGTGTGTCTGGAAGCACAGGCTTGGCCGGACAGTATTCATCATAACGATTTCCCGAATGTAGTGTTGAGACCGGGCGAGAAATTAGACGAAACGACCGAATACCGGTTTAGTTGATCAGTTTTTAAGTTGATTAGTTTATGCTACCTCTTTTATTGGCGGCCAGTACGTTATTGAGTACATGGCAGTTTCGGCAGGAACCGAGTCCGCAGATGCCGGATGTAGATACCACGTGGATTGAAGTACAAATACCGCACGACTGGGCGATAGACAAACCGTTTGACCGCGCTTATGACTTGCAGGAAGTGATTGTTGTGCAGAACGGCGAGAGTGAACCTACCTGGAAGACAGGCCGCAGCGGCGGTCTGCCCTGGATGGGCAAAGGGCATTACAAGAAACGCGTGGCGTTGAAGAAGGACAAGTTCTATACGCTGGTGTTCGACGGCGCAATGAGTCACACACACGTGCTGGTGAACGGCAAAGAGATTGCCTACTGGCCGTACGGGTACAACACGTTTGACTGTCCTATACCGGCAGAGTTAATAACAGGCGACAGCGTGGATATCGATGTGCTGCTCGAGAACAAACCGCAGCAGAGCCGCTGGTATCCGGGTGCAGGTCTGTACAGGAAGGTGCATCTTGTAGAAACGAATCCGATTCATATACCCACTTTCGGAATACTCATCCGTACACCGAAGGTAAGTACGGAGTTCGCACAAGTAACAATAGATGTAGAGTTGCAGAACGGCGCAGAGGAGTTAACGCATGAACGAATGAACGAGTTAACGAATGAAGGAATCCGTATTCAGACTGATATCCTGTACAATGGAGAAACAGTGGCCTCTGCGGAAGGTCTGCACAGTGTAGCCGAAGTGAGGAAACCGCTTCTGTGGAGTCCCGAAACACCTAATCTGTATCTTGCACGGACACGCGTAATGCGCGGGGAGCAGATACTGGATGAGATAGAAACAGTGTTCGGTGTGAGAAGTATTAGTTATACGCCGGAGCACGGTTTTCAGTTGAACGGCGAGACGCGGAAATTCAAGGGTGTATGTCTGCACCATGACTTAGGTCCATTGGGTGCCGCGGTACACAAAGATGCGCTGCGTCATCAGTTAACCATGCTCAAAGACATGGGATGCGATGCAATCCGCACGAGTCATAACATGCCGGCACCGGAGCTGGTGGAGTTATGCGACGAAATGGGACTGATGATGATGGCAGAACCGTTCGATGTATGGAACCACGGCAAAACGGAGAATGACTACAGCGTGGAGTTCAACGAGTGGTGGAAACGGGATGTGACGAATATGGTCAAGCATTACCGCAATAACGCATCCGTAGTCATGTGGAGCAGCGGAAACGAGGTATGGAACCAGGTATTGGATGACGGCATAGAGATCGTGACGCAGTTGCAGGACTTATTCCATGAACTCGATCCCACCCGACCGGTAACGAACGGCATGGACCAAGCGCGATTCGTTATCCACAACGGGTTTGGCGCCGCCGTTGAGATTCCCGGACTAAACTACCGAACGGGACGCTACGAAGAGGCCTATGAAAATCTGCCGCAAAAGATGATTCTGGGCAGCGAGACAGCCAGTACAGTCTCCAGCCGCGGCGTATACAAGCTGCCGGTTGTCTTACGCGACAATGCCATCTATGACGACTATCAAAGCAGCGGATATGATGTAGAGTACTGCCCGTGGTCTGGACTGCCGGAACAGGATTTTCAGTTGCAGGATGACTACGACTGGACGTTAGGTCAGTTTGTATGGACGGGATTTGACTACTTGGGCGAACCCTCGCCGTATGACACGGACGCATGGCCGAGCCATAGCTCTTATTTCGGCATCATTGACTTGGCATCGCTGCCAAAGGATCGCTACTGGCTCTATCGCAGCCAATGGAACAAGCTCTCGCCCACCCTGCATGTGTTACCGCACTGGAACTGGCAGAAAGGAGACACGGTGCCCGTTTTCTGCTATACGAGTTATCCGAGTGCAGAACTGTTCGTCAACGGCAAGAGCTACGGCAAACTGCGTTTTGCCACAGCGGAAGAAACGGAGCGTCTGGCGAAAGGAGAAATCATAGAAGGCGTAAGCCGTATGCCGAAGGTCGGCGAGTTTGAAGTGCCTGAATGGGGTTCTGCGCCCAGACCGGAACTGCTGCCGCGTTACCGTCTGATGTGGTTTGACGTACCTTATAAGAAAGGCAGAATAGAAGTGGTGGCGTATGATAAAAACGGAAAAGTGGCTGCCAGAGAGACGGTTAAGACGGCAGGAAAGCCGCATCATCTGGAGGTTGTTTGCTCCAACGAGAGCGAGAATCCGGAAGAGTTGCTTTATTATACGGTAAAGGTGGTGGACAAGAAAGGAAACCTTTGCATGGATGCAAACAATCTTATCGAATATACCGGAGAGGGCTTTGTAGCCGCCGCTAACGGTGACGCCGCATGCCTTGACTCGTTCGTCAAGCCGCAGATGCACGCCTTCGCCGGGCAATGCACCTTCATCCTCAGAAAAAGCGCTAAAGGTACTTTCAAAATGCAGTGAATCCCGACGGTCAACCGACAGTCAACCGACAGTCAAAGCAGAGATGAGCGGTCTATGACCGCCAGAAAAACAGCAGAATACTGACACACAACCGACCGGAGGGAAAAACGGAAGAAGACTGACACACAGCAGAGCAGCGGACAAACGGAACTGAATTTGACAGACGTAAAAGAAATAGCCTGAGCAAATGCCCAGGCTATTCTTTTTTTGACTACAAATGTAGTTAGTTTGGTGGAAGGATTACTCTTCACCTTGCTCGCAAACGTTCCAGATGTACTTAGCAGGATCGCTGTAGTCCATCGTTACGTTGAGGTCCTCACCGAGTACGTTGTTAGCAACGCCTACCCAGCTATCAAATGCCTCAGAATCAGGATCATCGCAGTAGCCCTTGATTTCCTTGTCCCAGCTACCAACGCCACGAACTTTCCACTCTGCGTTCGGGGTAGCAACGATAATAGCCTGATATTTGTTACCCTCTACCTTGTTCAGAGCAACAGCGTCAGCGTCACTCCAACCGCAGAAGCTACCGATAATCTCGATCGGGAACTCGCCATCGCAGAATTCAGGAACAAGAACGGTGATGCTGTACTCAGACGGAGTTACACACTCAGAGGTCTGCCAGCCACCAACCTTTACATAAACGAGACCGGTAGCGTGAACCTGGATGTTACCGTCACCGCTGATGCTGTGGTCAGCCGTGCTGTAGTCCTCATTGTACTCCCAGTTAACAGCCTGGCCTTGCCAGCTACCGTCATCGGTGAAGATGAGACAGAGTTTACCAGCCAACAGGATAGCGTCGTCACCACCCCATGCTTCAGCACCGAGTTTGTAGGTAGCCTTGTACCAGTTCTTGAAGTCAGGAATAGCCTCGAACTTAATGCAAGCGTCTACAGAAGCAGGACCTTGCTCACCCAGGTACTGGTTAGCACCGGTCCAAGCAGCACCGTCCATAGTACCCTTGAAAGCGATACCATTGCACTCTGTGCCTTGCGGGATGTTGATAACGAAAGTTACATAACCCTCAGCAGGAGCAGCTACTTCAGGAATCTCTTCCTCAGTAGGTTGCGGATCAACGTTACAAGTGTCGCAAACAACGATAGGACCATCATCCGGGTTGTTTTTACAACCTACCAATGCCAGTGCGCCCAATGCCAGGGCAGCAAACATCATTTTGTTAAATTTCATAATGCAATTAATTTAAATGTTAGTAATAAAAGTTGTTTATAATAAGTTGTTGACTTATTTTCTGATTAGTATCCTTCATTCTGGGTCAATCCACCAGCTACGATGTCAGACTCCGGAATCGGATAAATATTATATTTAGCGTCCATCATCACGAGACCCTGGTCGGAAGTGTTACCGCCACGACCCTCCCAGTGGTAATCAGCGGTCGGACCGGCAAACTTACCGAAGCGGACGAGGTCGATACGACGACGGCCTTCAGCAAAGAACTCACGGCTCCACTCATCGAGGAGGAAGTCTTCATCCACGGTGAAGGTCTGGGTGTTATGAGCACGGTCGCGGAGTGCCTGGATAGCCGTAGCAGCCGCTGCGGTATTACCGAGACGGAACTGCGCCTCAGCATAGGTCATGTACGCCTCACCGGCACGCATGAACGGTACATCGGTGTCCGGGAATTGCGGTCCGTGCGGAGTAACGGTGATGTCCTCACCCAGCGGGTTCTCGATATAACGACCGGTCCATTTGAGCATCGACCAGCTGTCATAGAACGAAGATCCAGCGCTACCACGCGGTTTGATTGAATCCGCGGTAGTGATTTCCGGGTCCGGAGTAACCACCGGAGCACCGGTATTGAGTACGGAGCAGATGATAGCACGGTCATCACCCAACTGAGCCGGCATATCGAACTCATTCTTCAGGATGAACGGCGTTTGATCCAGTGCCACCCATTTCTCGATGAACTCCGGCGAGCAACGATAACCAGCCCAACCCTCGGAAGTAGCCGGGTTGACATATACGTTCTTATCACGCGCAGCCGCTACGAGGAAGGTAGAACCACCCCATGCCTGTGCATAGATACCATCCTGATAGATATTGAGCAGACCTTCACCGGCAGCGCCACCGACTACGCGGTAGTTGTCACCCATGAACATCTCCTGATACGGGGTATAAACGCCACCGAGGCTGGTGGTATGCAGTTTATGCGGGCCATCCATCACCTCTTTCGCATAGTCAGCCGCCTTCTGCCATTGAGCAGTACCGGTGTAGACCTCTGCATTGAGGTAGAGACGGGCAAGCAACATCTTGGCAGCATATACATCTACGCGGAAATCATTGGTACGCGTAGCCGGCAATTTGTTCTCCAGGTCTTTGAGTTCATCCTCCAACCAATTGAACAACTGTACGCGGGTGTACTGCGGTTTCTTCTGTGCATTCACCTTGTCTGCGAACGGCACGTTGCCGTACATATCGAGCAGATAGTAGTAGTTGAAGGCACGGAGGAAACGAACCTCAGCGATCTGGTTGGCACCATCACCTTCCTCCGATGCATTCTCCAAGAAATGGTTGCAGAGGGTGATGTTGAAATACAAGCGGTAGTACAGACCTTGAACCAGTTGGTTCAAGGAGTTCCACTTCATTGTACGGATTTCGGGCAGACCCGGGTCATTCCATCCTACCCAGCACTCATCGGTCGGGAATTCCTGCAACTCCCATACCATACGGATGAATGCGGAAGTACCTTCATCAATGTCATCCACGTCACCGCTACCTGCAGGTCCACTTTGACCGGTAAGGGCAAGCGTAGCATAACATTTGGAGAAAACGGCGTCTTGGTTAAAGTCCAGAATCTTGTTCTCATCCTGCGGTTCGACATCCAAGTCCTGCACGCAGGCCGTGAGACCAAAGAGGGCAACACCAACGCAAACTAAATATTTTCCTATGGTTTTCATAATCTTTTATCTCCTATACTAATTAATTAGAATTGTACGCTAACACCGAGCAACGTAGTCATACTACGCGGGTAGATATTATTGTCGATACCACCGTAGATTTCCGGATCGAGTCCGCTATACGATGAGATAACAAACGGGTTCTGAACCGAAGCATAGATACGTGCGTGACATTTATTCTTGGTAACTTTCTGGTCGAAGGTATAACCGAGAGTGATGTTATCGCAACGGAAGAAGGAAGCGTTCTCAACAAAGTAGTCCGTGAGGAACCAGTCGCTGAAAGCACCTCCGTCTACATATGCATTGGTAGCAGCATCCCAAACGAGAGCACTCATACCATCCGACTTCATACCTCTCCAATAGGTATTGTATGCATTACGTGTCAAACCGTAGTAACCGCCGTTGAGGTTGGTATATACGTTATCCGGAGCCACGTTGTAGATACCTCCGGCGAGCACACCGTTGTAAACATAGTTACCGATAGAAGCACGGAAGGTCATGCCGAGGTCAAATCCGTAGAACTGGAACTTGGTCTGGAAGCCCATGGTAACAGGTGCCATCGGGGACTTGTACATGTAACGGTCTTCACCGTTCACCTGACCATCCTGGTTCAAGTCGACAGCATAGTACATCGGGTTACCCTTAGCGTCCACACCCTTCTCTGTCTTGTATACATAGAATGTAGAAGCAGCGTAACCTACCTTATGCGCCTGGATAGAACCACCGGTACCAACCGAGATGCCACCCGTCGGAACATAATAGGAATCATCGTTATCCGAAGCATTCAACTTGGTGATCTTATTCATGTTATACGTAAGGTTATAACCGAGATCCCATTTGAAGCGCTTACCGTAGTCAAGCACCACTGCGTTGATAGAGAATTCAACACCTTGGTTGAAGAGCGAACCGATGTTACTTACGACTTTGTTACGGAAGTTAGCACCCGCCGGAACGTTTACGACGTTGATGAGGTCGCTGGTAACACGGTAATAGTAATCCAAGCTACCGGTGATTCGGCTGTTGAGGAAACCGAAGTCGAGACCGGCACCGTAGGTGGTCGTCTTCTCCCAAGTCAACTCGGTATTCACAGCATCCGGACGATAGTTGTAATACAATGCCAATCCGTCACCGTCAACCACCGGAGTACCGGAACCGTCATATACTGCCTTACCGTTCTCATCCACCATCATGACATTACCGTTACCTACAGGATAGTAAGCGTGCGGCTGCGATACATAGTAAGAAGCGAAGTACGGGTAGTCACCCTGTCCGATTTCCTGCTGACCGGTGATACCATAGTTGAGACGAAGCTTCAACTCGCTAACGGTATTGTTGTCACGCAGCGCAGCGAAGGACTCTTTGATCTTCCAACCAAGTGCAACAGAGGGGAAGAAGCCCCAACGGTTGTTCTTGTGGAAACGAGACGAACCATCGGCACGGAACGTAGCGGTTAACATAATCTGGTTCCAACCGGTCCAGTTCAAACGTCCGAAGAAGGAAACGAGGTAGTTCTCAGTCATCCACTTATACTGGCTACGGCCTTGCTCGTACATCTGACCAGCCTTGGGGTTAGCAGCAGAGCCATCCGAGTTCATAGAGTTAGCAGGATAAGAGCCCCAGCCGTCGCGTGCGCCATCACGGTAGAAGTGTTGCCACTCATAAGCCGCCATGATGTCAAAATGCTGGCCGGCATCATCCCAATCCTTCATATATTGCGCGTACGCAGTAAAGAGGAGGTTGTATTTCTTGGTTTCCTCCCATCCTTCCCAACCATAGTAGAAGTTCGAGAAGGAATACGGGCTGATAGAAGTCAGGGACTTACCGTACGAATAGTCCGCACCGAAGTTTGCATGGAGGTGGAGGTCCTCAAAACCGTGGATCTTATAATCCGCTTCGAGGTTACCTACGAACGAACCGGAATTAGAGGTATATTTCTCCTGGTTGAGCGCAGCCACCGGGTTACCGGTCGTGTTGCGGTTAACGGTGTAGGGCCAAGCTGCATCGGAGTAGTTACCACGAGCAGCACGCTGGTAGTAGCCACCGAAATATGTTTCTGCAATTTGCTGCTCTGTCAGGTTTACGCCACCAGCACCCTTGATAGTAGCATCCGAGCCGTCATAACGTTTCGGGTTACCACCCATAACCGGTTGTGTCGGGTCCATATTGAGCGCAGCACCTACTACATCCGGCGCATAGCGGTTATAGATATACATACCCTTTGCGTTGAGGTTGAATACCAAGTGCTTGTCCAGGAAAGAAGGGTTCAAGTTCATCGAAGCGGTAACACGCTGCATACCGTTGGTCTTCACAATACCGTTCAGCATGGTATAACCGAGCGAGAAACGATAGGGCATATTCTTGGTACCACCGGTAACCGAGAAGTTATGGTCGGTGGAAATAGCAGCACGGTAGATCTGGTCCTGCCAATCGGTGTTGTACAGACCGAGCCATTTGGTTTTGGTGGTGTTATGACCGAGCGCAGCCGCATAGTCACGGATGTCATTACCGCTCAGCGTCTCCATACGATTCACGAGGTTAGACATGGAAACGTTACCCTCATACGAGAATTTAGGTTTGCTGCCTTGAGCACCTTTCTTGGTAGTGATGATGATGACACCGTTGGAAGCACGTGAACCGTAGATAGCGGTAGCCGAAGCATCCTTGAGGACCGTAAAGGTCTCAATATCAGACGGGTTAACCATTGAGAGGGGGTTCGACACACCCTGGATACCGTTGTTATCCATGGCCAGACCATCGATGATGATGAGCGGGTCATTGGAAGCGGAGAGGGATGAACCACCACGGATACGGATGGTAGCACCAGCACCCGGAGCACCGCCCGCGGACGTAACGTTCACACCCGCGATCTTACCGGAGAGCATGTCGGTTGCGTTAGTCTGGAGACCCTTGTTCATCTCATCAGGCTTGATAGCGGTAACAGAACCGGTAGCATCGTTTTTCTTAACGACACCATAACCCACGACAACGACTTCGTCGAGGAGTTCGGCATCCTCACCCATGCGCACGTTCATGGAAGCAGCCGCATCCAGTTCCTGGGTTTTGTAACCCATGTAGGAAATAGCCAGCTTCGCACCGGGTTGCACGGTGAGTTCGAAGTTACCATCAAAATCGGTGATCGTACCATTTGTGGTACCGATCTCCAGCACAGAAGCGCCGATAATCGGTTCGCCATTTGCCGCATCAGTAACCGTACCTTGTACGGAAAGCTGGGCAAAGGCAGTCATTCCTGTCATGAGCAGGAAGGCTAAAAGCACGGCGCGGAATGAAAGAAGATTGTTTTTCATTTGCTTTGTGTTTTTTGTTAGTATTAATGTTTGTTATTTATAGTTGTCAGATTATTCCTTGCCTTCCTTAATGATAAAGACGGCAGCGGCACCGAACAGGAGGAGAACACCTGCTACGACGAGCATACCAATCTGCGCGCCTGCGCATATATTCTTAAGGAGAACACCCCCCATCAAGGCTGCGAGAATCTGCGGGAGACAGATCGTGCAGTTAAAGAGTCCGAGGTAGGAACCGATATGATCCTTGAGCGAGTTGGTAAAGATCGTGAACGGCAGGGCCAGCATAGCCGCCCATGCGCAACCCACGAGCAGGAAGCTGAGGAAGAGCACGAACTGATTCGAGATAAAGAGCGTAGAGATGAAACCGAGTCCACCAAGCGCCAAACTGAGCGAATAGCAGAGTTTACGACGTTTGAAACGCGGAATCATAGCCGCCCATATAATAGAACCAACGGCCTGTACGGCAAAGAGAATACCTACCCAGTTACCGGCATTGTTATACGGCTCAGAAACGACATCGATATCATATTTCGTTTTGAGCTCGGCCCCTTCGGGTACGATGAACTCTTCCGCATTATTGATCTGCAGGCGCACGGAGTCAGCGTCATTCTTCGCATTACGGAGCACATTACCCTCCGCATCCAGCACTTTCGCATTATCCGCCATCTCACCTTTCCAGAGTTTGATACCCGGCGTTCTCAGGAGCTGCTCGCTGAGGACAGAATCCTTGAGCACATGTTTCTCCACGAGGAACTGAGCAGGGATGTTCTCATCTCCCTCGTAATAGAAATAACTTGCCGCAATTGACTGATCACCAACCACATATGAATCCATCACCTTGGCATCCGGCGCGTCAAAGACGGTCTTGGCAATAGCACCCGGCGTATAGGTCCACATATAGAGGAAAGCAGCCCAGCAGAAGAACTGTACGACGCTGATGGTCCAGAACGTCTTCGGCGCCCTCAGCAAGAGTTTGAAGAGCCCCGGAGCCGGCTCATCGTCTTTCTTCTTATCCAGCCCATGGAACTTAGCATACTCCTCGGGGTTCATCTCCTTCACCGCAAAGAAGGTATAGAGAACACAAAGGATCAAGATAAACGCACCGATATAGAAGCTGAACTTCACAGTATCTGCAATCGCGCCCACTTTCTCCGGCGTATTGCTAATGGCGAACATTGCCAATACATACGGAAGGACGAAGCCAACCAACGAACCTGCGTTGCAGAGGAAAGACTGGATCGAATAAGCCAGGCCCTTCTGCTCCTCATTGACCATATCGCCGACCATCATCTTAAACGGCTGCATCGCGATATTGATAGAGGTATCCAGGAAAATAAGCGAGAAGACGCCGAACCAGATAGCGGCTCCACCCGCCTTCACAATATTATTCGCATTCGGGAGAGTAAGCATCACCGCCACCGCGATAATCGCACCGATAAGGAGGTACGGTTTGCGACGACCGAGCCTATTCCATGTCCTGTCGGAATACTTACCGACAAGCGGCTGTACCAACATACCCATCAGAGGCGGTAACACCCAGAAGAAACTAAGGGAATGCGGGTCAGCACCTAAAGACGAGAAAATACGGGAGATGTTTGCGCTCTGGAGTGCGTAAGCGATCTGCACTCCGAAGAATCCGAAACTCAAATTAAAGAGTTGTGCAAAGGATAAATTCCGTTTCTGCATGATATCAAATAAAGTAATTAATAATTATCAATTAATAATTAATATTTTGCATTTTGCAATATATACTTTACAAATCGGGCACAAAATTACTGCTTTTTTATGACATATGCAAGTGTTTTGTGATTTTTTTCGTATTTTTTATGCATTTTTCATTCGAAACGTACCGAAATCTTTCGAAGTCAAACATCCGAGCCTGAAAAAAGAAGTGATGAAACGAGCCGAAAATATTCAATTTTTCACTCCAAAAGACGCCCTCAAACAGACACCAAACGCATGAAAAAGTATATATACAAAGTATATATAGTAAAGGTGCAAAAAATCGATTTTTTGCGCCTTATCCTTGGGTAATCCTTGGGTAACTTTCGGGTGATCTTTGGATTTACTCTCGAAGTACCCTCCATTTCGGGTACATTTACCCTGCACACGCCTTTATTTTATTCGTGAGATGGTGAGTCTTGGAGTTTGAAGTTAATTGGGATAGTATATCTGACGCGTACGGGTTTTCCTTCATGCTTACCGGGAGTCCATTTCGGCATTTTTTTAACGACACGCATAGCTTCTTTATCCAGCAGCGGTTCGCCAGAAGAACGGACGACGACCACATCGGTGATGGCGCCATCGGTATCCACAATAAACTGGACTATCACTCTTCCGGAGATATGCGCATCCCCCAATTCCTTCGGATATTTCACATTGGCAGAGAGGAACGTTAATAGGGAATCCTGTCCGCCGGGGAATTGAGGCATAATGTCAGGAGTCAGATAATTTCCTTCTTCGTCCATTAATGGCGTTTGTAGTTCCTCGCTTTCATCCACGGAATCATCTATTTCTATGACATCTATCTCATTGTCTTTGCTGCCGGGATACATACCGGCAACAGGTTTCGATTCGCCAGTCTGGGGGATGTATGTAAAATGGAAGGGTTCTTTGGAGTCAGAGAACATGCGGTGTTCAAGAGCAAGAACAAGTTGGACATCGAAGTAGATTTGGTTGTGTCTGCCGCTTTTGGTGATGATATTGAACATGTCACATTCACTAGAAGTAAGGACCTGTGATTCAATCTGTACTTGCAGGACGTACCACAAAAGGGTGTATTCATCAGCAACCGAAACGACATGCCAACCGGTAGTATCAGAATCGCCGTCACCGGTTTCCAGAATGGCTTGATAGACAAGCATTCTAAACATTTTGCCATATTTGTCTACTGCTTTTTCATCCTTATCTATCTGTGCCACGATGGCGCGGAACAAAAGGGCTCTTAAATCCACAGGTGATTTCTCCAGGTGCTTGTCTATGAATTTGACAATCTCTTTATGATTCTTCCCTTGATCCAACATCTTCATGACATCCCTTTGATCAAAATCCAAGCTGAGATAACCGTAAAAAGCGGAACCGAAGTAGATGGCTTGTATCTCGGACAGGGTAAGGGTGGTATCTGCCGCATAGAAACGTTTCATTAGTTTCTTATATTCTTTTTTACCGATAGACTGAATCCACTCATAGTCAGGGCGGTGGAAGGTGCGTGCAGGATGTTGTATTTTTCTAACAGGCAGACCTTGACATCTGGCGAAACTCATTTGGGTCGAAATCATGCCTTCGGAGAAGTATAATCCCCATGCTTCGAGATCGTCATAGACTTCTGCCGACCAATAATGCCCAGACGTTCCGGTTTCCATTTCGCCAGTACACCCTTTGGTTTGCACCATCGGAAAAACGATGGAGTCTCCGTTCGGGCCAATGACCGTGTAACCCGATCCATTCCAACGCCATGTGCAGGTTTCTTCCAGTTCCTTAAACGCATACATTCCGGGCATTTCATTCCCCCTAAAGGCAGCCGCCGATTCATCGAAAGTATAGACACCGGGTTCGTTAGCATCTGCCCAAAGAATACCACTCGGCAAACCGAGATCCACGAAATTTTGCGCACTTGCGGTAAGCGCGAGCAGAATTATAAAAGTAAAAGAAAGTTTTTTCATAAATGTTGTATTTTTCAAAAGTTAACTCTATTCAAAATATTCTATTATGCGTTCATAAACCATCGGAGATATATTTGAGTCAGGGCGAGTGGATTTCACCTCTATTTTCAAACAATTGCCATACTTGTCATAGTTATTGCAAGTCATTTCTATTTCGTCGTCTTTCAGTTTAGCAAGTTGTCCTTTGCTGTTGACTAGACCTTTCATGATATGCCTTATGCCCTTGCGGATACGGCAGCGTTTGTAGTTTCCTGAAGGTTGGTAGGTATAAGTATCTACATATTCGAGATATGGTTCAAAGTTTTGCTCTTTTATCAAACGTCCTGAACGGTCATATGCGTATTTACGTAGTAATTTTATTTCTTCATAATATTCTCTACTATATTGTTCTATGAGCCGTCCTTGTGCATCATATACAAAGGAATCAATGAGGCACGAATTTTTATCATATATTTTCATTGTTTCTCCTTTGTCGTTGAAAAAATATTTTATGGTGTCTTCGTCACTATCCGGACCTCTTACATCTCCTAAATTCATGTGATAATAACACCAACAACTATTGCTGTCTATATAATGATAGTTTCTTCTGCTTCTCTCAGAAATTCTCCCGTCCTCATTAATCCAATAACGTTCCACAATGCCGATCGAATCAAACCTGCATACATCTCGACCCGTTTCTTCTCCGTCAACATACACAATAGTAGTAATTTGCTTGATCGGACCATAGGTGCGTAATATGTCTCCCTTTCCGGTTTCGGATCTAAACTGCGCGAACAGACTTGTCGATACAAGAATACTTGCAAGCAATATGATGAATAATTTTTTCAATATGTTGTATTTTAACGGATACACTATCCCTAATTTGGCGCAAAGGTACAACATTTTTTTGAAATATGCAAATAAAAAAGCATGGTTGACAAAAAAATACAAAAAAATTACGCACACACTTGCGTATATGAAATAAAATTTGTATCTTTGCACCCGATTAGGCTAAGAGCAAACAGCCAAGGCTGAGTTTACTCCGTTGGCCCCAACATAAAAATCGAGTACATAGAACTTATTTCAATATATGGAAGTAACACATGAGGAATTAGTGAAGGCGTTGCAGACCTACTTCGGGTTTGACACGTTCAAGGGGAACCAAGAAGCCATCATCAAAAATGTGATGGAGGGCAAAGACACGTTCGTGCTGATGCCGACAGGCGGAGGAAAGAGTCTCTGCTTCCAATTACCGTCGCTGATCATGGACGGCGTGGCGATTGTCATCTCGCCCCTGATTGCGCTGATGAAGAACCAGGTGGACGCGATGAGCAACTACTCGGAGGAAGAAGGCGTGGCGCATTTCATCAACTCAAGTCTAAGCCGACCGGAGATAGCCGCCGTGAAAGAGGACGTGTTAGCAGGCAAGACAAAACTGCTGTATCTGGCGCCTGAGAGTTTGAACAAAGGGGAGAATGTCGATTTCCTGAAAGGCGTGAAGATCAGTTTCTACGCGGTGGATGAGGCACACTGTATCTCGGAGTGGGGTCATGACTTCCGTCCGGAATACAGCCAGATCCGCAGCATGGTCCAGCGCATCGGCAAGGCGCCGATCATTGCGCTGACCGCCACCGCCACGCCGAAAGTGCAGAAAGATATCCAGAAGAACCTGGACATGATGGATGCGACGGTGTTCAAGAGCAGTTTCAACCGTCCGAACCTGTACTACGAAGTACGTCCCAAGACCGCGGATGTAGATAAAGATTTAGTCCGTTTCATCCGCAGCATGGAAGGCAAAAGCGGAATCGTCTATTGTCTGGCGCGGAAGGAAGTGGAAGACCTAGCACAAGTGCTGCAAGTGAACGGCATCAGTTCCCGTCCCTACCATGCCGGTATGGACGCGGCGACCCGTACCGCGAACCAAGACGCGTTCCTGATGGAAGAATGCCAGGTGATTGTTGCAACGATTGCATTCGGTATGGGTATCGACAAGCCGGATGTGCGGTTCGTGGTTCACTATGACATTCCGAAGAGTCTGGAAGGCTATTATCAGGAGACGGGCCGTGCAGGCCGTGACGGCGGCGAAGGCGTTTGCCTCTGTTTCTACAGTCCAGACGACATCGAGCGTTTGAGACGGTTCCAGAAAGACAAGACACCGAAAGAGATAGGCATCGGCAACCAGTTGCTGTTCGAGACACAGAGTTACGCAGAGAGTACGATATGCCGCCGGAAGCTGCTGCTGCACTATTTCGGCGAGGAGTACAACGAGGACAAATGCGGCAACTGCGATAACTGCCGCAAGACCTACAAACAGGTGGAGGCAAGCGAGTTGCTGCAGATCGCATTAGAGACGATCCAGCAGGTTAACGAGAAGCACAAAGCGGAACATATCGTAGATATCCTGCACGGCAACCAGACGGCAGAGGTAATGAGTTACCATCACGACGAGTTGGATAACTTCGGTGCGGCAAGCGATGTGGAAGAGAGTACGCTGCACGCCATCCTACGGCAAGCGATGCTAGTCGGTATGATCAAGAAAGACGTCGATTCGTACGGCGACCTGAAGTTACAGAAAGACGGATTGAAATTCATCCGCAAGCCGGGCAAGTTCGAAGTACCGATCGAGGTACAGGATGAAGACGAACTGGATATCGAGGGTGCCGGTGCCACCTGCTCTGCCGCGGACGAGGTGCTGTATGCCATCCTGAAGGACATCCGCCGCAAGGTAGCGAAGAAGAATGACGTGCCGCCGTTTGTAATTTTCCAAGACCCGAGTCTGGAAGCGATGGCAACGACCTATCCAATCACGATGGAGGAGCTGCTGCTGATTCCGGGTGTAGGCGTAGCGAAAGCGAAACGGTACGGAGATGAGTTCCTGCGTATTATAAAGGAATACGTCGATGAGAACGAGATTATCCGTCCGGAAGACCTGCGTATCCGGACCGTAGCGAAGAAGTCCACCCGTAAGAAACAAATTATTCAGGCGATTGACCGGCGTGTGGATCTGGACGACCTGGCGGAGAGCAACGGCATGTCGATGGAAGAGATGATGGATGAGTTGGAGGCCATCGTATTCAGCGGCACGAAGATCAATATCAATTACTTCATCAAAGAGGTGGTGGACCCGGACGAAGAAGCGGAGATATACGACTATTTCAAGAACGCCGATGACGACGGGATCAAGAAAGCGATGGAAGAGTTAGGTGAGGACTACTACGACGAGATGCACGTGCGGCTTGTACGGTTGAAGTTCCATTGCGACCTGGGTAATTAGTTGAAAGTTGAGAGTTGAAAGTTGAAAGAAGTCGTCTAGCTGAAAGTTAAAAGTTTAAGGTGATTAAGAGACAAGTTGATTTTATAACGCTGGGGTGCTCAAAGAACCTGGTGGACGCAGAGCGGGTGATGCGGCAGTTAGAGGCTGCAGGCTGGACGTGTGTGCATGACCCGGAAGAGCCGAAGGGCGAGGTATGCGTGATTAACACCTGCGGATTTATCGGCGATGCCAAGGAAGAGAGCATCAACATGATTCTGCAGATGGCGGAGCGGAAGAAAAAGGGCAAACTGCGGAAGTTGATTGTGATGGGCTGTCTAAGCGAGCGTTACCGGGCCGAGCTGGAAGAGGAATTACCAGAAGTGGATGAATACTATGGCAAGTTCGATTTCATGGAACTCACCAAAGAGTTGAAAGTTGAAAGTGCAGCGTTGAAAGAAGCCGGGAAGATTAAAGTAGATAGTTGTAAAAGTTTTGAACGGAAACTAACGACCCCGAAACACTATGCGTATCTGAAGATCAGCGAAGGCTGCAACCGGATGTGCTCGTACTGCGCGATACCTCTGATAACCGGACGGCATACCAGCCGCCCGATGGAGGAGATTCTGGACGAAGTACGATGGCTCGTCCGTCAAGGCGTCAAAGAGTTCAACGTCATTGCACAAGACTTGAGCAGTTACGGACTTGATTTAAGTCTTCAGCCGTCAGCTATCAGCCATCAGAAAAGGCATTTACTGCCGGAACTAATAGATAAGATGGCGCAGATCGAGGGTGTGGAGTGGATACGACTACACTATGCCTACCCTACTGATTTTCCAGAGGATCTGCTGGATGTGATGGCCAAGCACACGAATGTATGCAAGTATCTGGATATCGCGTTACAGCATTGCACGGACCATATGCTGGGTCTGATGCGTCGGCATATCACACGGAAAGAACAAGATGCGCTGATTCAACAGATCCGGGAGAGAGTGCCGGGCATATGCATCCGGACGACCTTACTGGTAGGCCACCCCGGAGAGACGGAAGAAGATTTCGAGGAGCTGAAACAATGGGTAAAAGAGATGCGATTCGACCGAATGGGTTGTTTCGCCTATTCAGATGAAGAAGGGACCTACGCCAACAGACACTATACAGACGATGTGCCGCAAGAAGTGAAAGAACGGCGAGTGGAAGAACTCATGGCCATTCAACAGCAGATCAGCGGCGAATTGATGGCCGCCAAAACAGGCACCATCCAACGCGTGATCATCGATAGAGAAGAAGGCGATTATTGGATAGGCAGAACCGAATTTGACAGCCCGGAGGTGGATTGCGAGGTGCTGATAAAGAAGTTGAAAGATGAAAAGTTACAGATGAAAGAAGCCAGGGAGTTGAAAGTCGGGGAGTTTTATACTGTCAAGATCACCAGAGCGGAAGAATTTGATTTATACGGGGAAGGAGTTGAGAGTTGAAAGAAGTTGAGAGTTCTTAGCCATAATGGCACGATTATTTGACAAGTCAAATTTTAAAAGAATTTGAAAGATAAAAGACAACAGATACATGCTTACAAAAGAACTAATCGGCTTGATCAGTACAGATTCAGGCCTGAGTAAGAAAGAGACAGAGCAGTTGCTCGCCGCCACGACGGCTGTCATGCGCGAGAACCTGATGGCCGGCAAGACCATTCAGCTACAAGGTTTGGGTTCCTTGGAAGTCAAGGAGCGCAAGGAGCGTACCATCGTTCATCCGAAAACGGGTAAACGGACATTGGCTCCAAGCAAGAAACAAGTGGCATTCAAGCCGGTGAACAACATTAAGGATACCCTAAAAAACATCTAAGTCATGGCAGACAAACTGAGTTGGACTGAGTTACGCCGCCTGATTGCGCGTCGAGCAGGTGTGAGTGAGAAGAGTGCCAATGCATTCTTGAACAGCCTTAACACGCAGATTGTTGAGGCTTTGAAACGAGACAAACAAGTGAAGGTCAACGGTTTAGGAACATTCAAGTTACAAGCCGTTTCTCCGCGTAAGAGCGTGAATGTGACGACGGGAGAGGATATCACTATAGCCGGTTACAATAAGATTGCATTCAGTTCGGAGGCCGGTGTGAAGGAGCTGGTGGAAAAGAATTCGACCATCAGCGGTCAGCCGTCAGACGCCAACACGATTGACCCGCTGCAGAAACTGAGTGCGCAGGCGGAAGAGATTGTGGATCTGCTGGGAGACCTGGGTCAGAGTCCGAACAAACCGGAGGAGCAGAAAGAAGAGCCGGTAAAAGAGCCCTCCGTCGTCAACATTCAGCCGTCAGAAGAGGCAGTTGAAGAGCCGAAAGAGGAGTCTGCTGTTCCGGAAACTCCTGCAAGTCCGGAGAAACCGAAGAGACCCAAGAGACCGGCCAAGCGCAAAGAAGCGGCTGCTGAACCGGAGAAAACTGTAGAACCGGTCGCTGAACCGAAAGAGGAACCGGTAGTGGAGACCGTTGTGGAGCCTGCACCGGAACCTGTTGCTGAACCTATAGCTGAACCTATATCGGAACCAGAGATGCCAGCCGAGCCGGTGCAACCGGAGAAGCCGAAGAAGAAACGCCACTTCTGGCGTGACACCTTGATTTGCGTAGTCATCCTTCTGATGATACTGGTCATCGCTTTCTTCTTCTTCCGTGACAAGATCAGCGATATGATTCATTCGATGGTAGAAGAGAACACGCAAGAACTCGTAGTGAAAGAGCAGCCCAATGCGCCCTCCGCCATCAACATGCAGCCGTCAGAAGAGGCCGTTGAAGAGCCGGTAAAAGAGCCCTCCGCCGTCAGCATTCAGCCATCAGAAGAGGCAGTTGAAGAGCCGGCAGAAGCTGAAGAAATCATCTATACCCAATGGATGAAGACGGAAACGATTACCAAAGGCAGCCGTCTGGCATGGATAGCCAAGAAATACTACGGGGCAAAGGTTTACTGGCCGTACTTGTACGACGCCAACAAAGACCATCTGGACAATCCTAACATGATCAAGATCGGTACGCCGATACGTGTGCCCAAGTTGACGAAGCTGCAACGGGACACGACGAACGCACAGACGATGGCTGCCATTGAGCGCCTTCGCATCGAAGCGGAAGGAAAGATGAGGTGATTTGAGATTGGACATTTGACATTTGAGATTTGAGATTGGAAACCGGGGATTATATACATATAGAAGGAGCGGACACCCATAATCTGAAACATGTGTCGGTATCCATACCGCGCAATCAATTAGTGGTGGTCACGGGTGTGAGTGGCAGCGGAAAGAGTTCGCTGGCATTCGATACGCTATATGCGGAAGGCCAACGAAGATACGTAGAGAGCCTTAGTGCCTATGCCCGCCAGTTTATGGGCAGAATGCAGAAACCGGAGGTTGAGAAGATTGAAGGTATCCCCCCCGCCATCGCCATCCAGCAGAAAGTCACGAGCCGCAATCCACGTTCCACGGTAGGAACCGTGACTGAGATATACGACTATTTGAAGTTATTGTACGCGCGCGTAGGTCACACCTACTCGCCCGTAAGCGGAGAGGAAGTGAAGAAGAATACCATCCGCGACGTTGTGCAATACATGGAAGCCCAACCGGAAGGGAGCAGACTATACCTACTGAGTCCTATCCGTCTGCCGGAGGGCCGTACCTTACAGGAACAACTGGCAATCTGGCAGAGTCAGGGTTTCAGCCGTTTATTCATAGACGGAGACACCGTCCGTCTAGACACGGAGGCCTGGCAAAAAGCAGAAGGACATGATGCGTATCTGCTGGTGGACCGTATCATCGTGGACCACGAACAGGCGACAAGTAACCGCTTTGCCGACAGCGTGCAGACCGCGTTTTTTGAAGGGCAGGGAGAATGCCATGTCAATGTACAATGTGACAATGTACAAAGGGACAAACTACGCATGTCAAAGGTGTTCTCGGAGCGGTTCGAGGCGGACGGCATTCAATTCATCGAGCCCAGCGAACACTTATTCGATTTCAACAATCCGGTAGGTGCCTGTCCTGAATGCAAGGGTGTAGGCATCGTGATGGGCATTGACGAAGACCTGGTGATTCCAGACAAGTCGAAGTCGATTTACGAAGGCGCCATCGCGTGCTGGCAAGGGGAACAGATGAAACCGTGGATAGACGCGCTGATATACCATGCGGCGAAGTTCGATTTCCCGATCCACACGCCTTTCTACGCATTAACCCCCGAACAAAAGATGCTTCTGTGGTCCGGCAACGAGTGGTTCAAAGGTCTGCACGAGTTCTTCAAAGAGATAGAAGAGAAACAATACAACAAGATACAGTACAAAGTACTGCTGGCACGATTCAAAGGCCGCACCACCTGTCCAGTATGCCGCGGATTCCATCTGCGCAAAGAGGCGGAGTATGTGCAGGTAAACGGAAAAAATATACAGCAACTATGCGCGATGCCTATTTCGGAACTACAAGAATGGTTCCGGCATATCGTATTGAGTGACATAGAGCGTCAGACGGCAGATATGCTGCTGGTAGAGATCAACAACCGTCTGCAGTTCATGCAGGACGTCGGTCTGAGTTACCTAACCCTGAACCGTCACAGCAACACCCTGTCCGGCGGCGAGAGCCAGCGTATCAATCTGGCTAAATCGTTAGGCAGCAGTCTGGTGGGTTCGCTATATGTATTGGACGAACCGTCCATCGGTCTGCATCCCCGTGACACGGAGCGTCTGATCCGGGTTCTGAAGGAGTTACGGGACTTAGGCAACACGATTGTGGTGGTGGAGCACGACGAAGATATCATCGCCGCTGCGGATCATATCATCGAGGTGGGTCCCAAAGCCGGTGTACACGGAGGTGAGATCGTCTATGAAGGCAAGCCGCGACCGGAGCTGGTGTCTTATGACATCCCAAAACAGCGCAGACACTGGAGCAACTATATTGAGATAGAAGGCGCGTGTGAGAATAACCTGAAGAATCTGACAGTCCGTTTTCCGCTCTTTGTGATGACGGCCGTGACGGGTGTGAGCGGCAGTGGCAAGTCAAGTCTGGTAAGCAAAGTACTCTACCCTGCCCTGAAGAAGCACTACGGCGGTTCGTTCGCCGAGCACACGGGTGATTTCGGCCATCTGAAAGGCAGTATGCATCTGATGAAGGACATCGAGTTCGTGGACCAGAACCCGCTGAGCCGCAGCAGCCGCAGCAACCCGGTGACATACCTGAAGGCCTACGACGAGATCCGGAGGCTATATGCCGAACAAGCGCTATCACACCAGTTAGGTTTCAGCCCAGCGCATTTCTCGTTCAACGTGCCGGGCGGTCGTTGCGAGACCTGCCAAGGCGAAGGAACAATTACCATTGAGATGCAGTTTATGGCGGATCTTGTGCTGGAATGCGAACAATGCCACGGCAAGCGATTCAAACAGGACATTCTGGATGTGCACTACCGCGGCAAGTCGATATACGACGTGCTCTGTATGACGGTGAACCAAGCGGTGGAGTTCTTCAGCGAAGATCCGGAATGCGAGAAGATTGTCCGCCGTCTGAAACCGTTACAGGATGTCGGATTAGGTTATATCCAGTTGGGTCAGAGCAGCAGCACGCTCTCCGGCGGTGAGAGCCAGCGGGTGAAATTAGCATCGTTTCTGGCGCAGGAAGACAACCATCCTACGATTTTTGTATTTGACGAGCCGACGACCGGTCTGCACCACCGTGACATAGAGGTATTGCTCAAAGCTCTGAACCGTCTCGTGAGCGCAGGTCACACGGTGATCATCATCGAGCACAACCCTGCCGTCGTGCTGGCAGCAGACCATGTGATTGACCTGGGAAGTGAGGGCGGCAAAGACGGCGGAAACATCGTTTGCACCGGTACGCCGGAAGAAATCGCACAATGTAAAGAGAGTTATACAGGCAAGTATCTTGCCCAAATCATAGAACAATATGGGAAATAAGATCTTACAAGAAATACGCCATTCGGATATTTTCTCCCATCTTCCGCAGATGAACTATCTGCCACGCTGGGGTGTTCTAACGGTAGATATGCTGCTATGCACCATCGCTTTCTGGTTAAGCGTATGGATCGGCAGCGGTTTCTTCCATTACCTGGATTTGGGAGCGTTGGATTTCTCCATCGGTATGCAGTATCTGGTTGTGATGATTGTCCAGCTGATCATGTTCTGGGCTTTTCACACCTATTCGGGCATATTACGCTACTCCACGTTCATCGACACCATCAAGGTGCTGCTATCCAACGTCATGACAGTTCTGGCATTGGTAGCGCTGAACCTGATTTTAGACAGCACCAACGGCTCCCATCCGATGCTGAACACGGTGCTGACGATATACGCCCCGATGTCATTTGTGCTGCTGTTCTCGTTGCGCGTAGGTATCAAAACGCTGAGCGAGACCATTGAGCAGAACAGCGGCAGTCCCCAGGTAATGATCTACGGCACGCAGACAGCCGGTGTGTCCATCGCCAAGATGCTACGCTCATCAGGCAACAATCCTTACCGTCCTGTCGGATTCATCGCCGACAAAGACGAACGGCACGGATTCGATCTGGCAGGTCTGCGCGTACGGCAACTGGATGAGGACCTGTTTACCTACATGGCCAAACAAGGAATCAAGCATGTCATCATCTCACCGCTGAAGATGAAGGCTATCCATCCGGCCAAGGACCTGCAGATATTCATCGACCACAACATCCGTATCCTGACTACCCCGTATTTCACGCAGTTCGACAATACGGACGAGATTGACATGCAACGAATCGGACGTATCGACTCCATCCATATCGAGGATCTGCTGGAACGTCCCCAGATCCGGATCAATACAGAGAATGTGCGTCAGATCATCCATAACCGCGTGATCATGGTCAGCGGTGCAGCAGGCAGTATCGGCAGCGAGCTGGTACGTCAAATACAACAGTACCAGCCGCAGGTAACCATCCTACTGGAAATCGCCGAGTCACCGCTGCACGATCTGGCACTCGAACTACAGAGCCAGTATCCGAAGGCACGATTCATCCCCATCATCGCGGATGTACGTAACAGAGAACGCATGGAACAGGTATTCAAAGAGGTACGTCCGGACATCGTCTATCACGCCGCCGCCTACAAACATGTGCCGCTAATGGAGAGTTACCCGAACGAATCTATCCAGGCGAACGTGTTAGGCACCAAGAACATGGCAGACATGTCCGTCAAATACGGCGTTCAGCGCTTTGTGATGATTTCTACGGACAAGGCTGTCAATCCGACCAATATCATGGGTGCCAGCAAACGTATTGCGGAGATCTATGTACAATCACTGTTCCGCAAGCTGGTGAAGACCAATCCGGACTGCACCAAGTTCATCACCACACGTTTCGGAAATGTGCTGGGCAGCAACGGTTCCGTCATTCCGTATTTCCGCAAACAAATCGCTGCAGGCGGTCCTATCACGGTGACCCATCCGGATATCATCCGTTATTTCATGACCATCCCGGAGGCATGCTGCCTAGTGATGGAAGCCGGTACGTTAGGCGAAGGCGGCGAGATCTTCATATTCGACATGGGACAGCCGGTGAAGATCCTGGACCTGGCACGCAATATGATCCGTCTGGCCGGATACACCCCGGAGAAAGATATCCCGATCATATTCACCGGTCTGCGTCCGGGAGAGAAATTATACGAAGAATTACTCAATCAGAAAGAGACAACCATGCCTACCGCGAATGAGAAGATCATGGTGGCACGGGTACGCGAGTTCGAGTTCGACACCGTCAGTCCGGCCATCGACCAGCTGATTGAGACCAGCCGGATGTCCAAACCGTTCACAACCGTTACACTGATGAAAAAACTAGTACCTGAATTTATCAGCAACAACTCCATTTACGAACAATTAGACCCGCAATAATGCAAAATTTCTTCATTACACACAGTTATTTGATTGGCTTAGTCAGTTTTGCATTAGGTCTGATTGGAATGCCCGTCGTGATACGAATCGCCAAAGCGAAAGGCTTCGTCGTACGTCCCAACAAACGCATGAGTCACACCGGCGATGTACCGAACATCGGCGGTTTGAACATATGCTTCAGTTTCATGCTGACCTATCTGCTGTTTGAATTCAACCAGATGAGTCAGAACCAGTTTTTCCTGATCGGTCTATTCTCCATCATGTCTGTCGGTTTCATCGACGACGTGCTGGTATTGACCCCGTTAGCCAAACTGATCGGAGAGACCTTAGCCGGTATTGCGCTAATCGGTTTTGCGGATATCCGTCTGACCCATCTGCACGGTCTTTTCGGGATAGAGCAGATAGGCGTAGTGCCGAGTTATCTGATTTCGATGTTTGTGCTGATAGCCATCATCAATGCCGTAAACCTGATTGACGGAATTGACGGTCTGGCAAGCGGATTAGGGATTATCTACTGTCTGTTCTTTGCGCTCTATTTCGGTTTTGCGCAAAATACCAGCTGGTCCATTCTGGGCATCTGCATGATCGGTGCATTAGCCGTCTTCTTCATATACAATGTATTCGGACACCGCGGGAAGATATTCATGGGTGACAGCGGCAGTCTGCTGTTAGGCTATCTGTTGACGTCGTTTGTATTCCATTTCTGCGAGATCAACGCGTATCATGAAGTGCCGGAATGGCTGCATATGAGTGCTGCACCGTCCGTGGCCATCTGCGTACTGACCATTCCTCTGTTCGACACCATCCGCGTGAGCATCACCCGTATCAAACAGCACCGCAGTCCGTTCCAGCCGGACAAGAACCATATACACCATCTGCTTTTGCGTACCGGTCTGAACCATCTGCAGACCACATGCGTGCTGCTGAGTGTGAGCCTGCTGTTTATCGGTCTGGCCATCCTGGGATGCAACTGGAACCTATGGGTGCTGCTGATCGCCGATTTCAGCATCGCAACCATCCTGACGATGGTGTTATGGCGAGTGATTAACAACAAACTGTACGGCCATGCTAACGATTGACCATCTCTCCATGGAGTTCTCGTCACGCCCCGTGCTGGACGACATCACATTCCTGATCAACCGCAAGGAACGCATCGCGCTGGTAGGCAAGAACGGAGCGGGCAAGACGACCCTGCTGCGTCTTATTGCCGGAGAATACCAGCCGACCGCAGGACGTATCGCCCGGGACAATGACATGACCATCGGTTATCTGCCTCAGGTGATGCTGTTTCAGGATGACCGGACGCTCCGTGAAGAAGTAATGAAGATAAAGGACAATGGACAAAGGACAAAGGACGAAGGGGAGGACGCACGCTTCATTGCAGAGATGGACCGGACGATTATCGGTCTGGGGTTTGAACGGAAAGATTTCGACCGCCCGTGCAGCGAGTTCTCCGGCGGCTGGCGAATGCGTATCGAGCTGGCGAAGATACTACTGCGTCATCCGGATCTGCTATTACTCGACGAGCCGACCAACCACCTGGATATAGAGTCCATCCAATGGCTTGAGGAGTTCCTCAAAACGAGTCAGAGTGCAGTACTGATGGTCAGTCACGACCGTGCGTTCATAGACAACGTATGCAACAGGACAATCGAGATCACCCTGGGACGGATATACGACTACAACGTCAACTACAGCCGGTTCGTGGAGCTGCGCAAGGAGCGTCACGAACAGCAGGTAAGGGCATACCAGAACCAGCAAAAGATGATAGCCGACACGGAAGAGTTCATCGAGCGCTTCCGCTACAAAGCCACCAAGGCCGTACAAGTGCAGAGCCGCATAAAACAGTTAGAAAAGTTAGAAAGGTTAGAAGTTGATCTTGAGGATACGAGCCGGTTGAACCTGCGTTTCCCGCCAGCTCCCCGTAGCGGAGACTTCCCGCTGATCGTAGAGGACCTTCGCAAGGATTTCGGCGAGCACAACGTCTTCCATGACGTGACGTTTACCATCCGCCGCGGTGAGAAAGTGGCGTTTGTGGGCAAGAACGGCGAAGGCAAGTCCACCCTGGTCAAATGTATTATGGGGCAATTGGACTATCTAGGTAATCTCAAGATAGGCCATAATGTCAAGATCGGCTATTTCGCGCAGAATCAGGCGGCACTGCTGGATGAGAACCTGACGGTGTTTGAGACCATTGACTATGTCGCCGTGGGAGATATCCGCACCAAGATACGGGATATATTAGGCGCCTTTATGTTCGGCGGCGAAGCAAGCGAGAAGAAGGTGAAAGTGCTGAGCGGAGGAGAGCGCAGCCGTCTAGCGATGATCCGTCTTCTGCTCGAGCCATGCAACCTACTGATTCTGGACGAGCCAACCAACCACCTGGACATGCCGTCCAAGGATGTGCTCAAAGCGGCATTGAAAGACTTCAACGGCACCCTGATATGCGTCAGTCACGACCGTGACTTCCTGGACGGACTGGTATCCAAAGTATATGAGTTCGGAGGCGGACACGTGAAAGAACATTTAGGCGGTATCTACGATTTCCTGCGCACCAAGAAGATCGACAGCCTGCAGGAGCTGGAGAAATCCAATTCTGCCAGTTCATCCGGTTCAAGCGGTTCTACCAGTTCCGCAAAACTTGATTACGCAGCCCAGAAAGCCGCAGCCGCCGCACAACGGAAGAAAGAGAAGATGATTGCGGAGACGGAAGATGCCATCACGGCTCTGGAACAACAGCAGGCACAGATGGAACAGATGTTGTCCCTGCCGGAGAACCAGACCGCAGATATGTTCCAGAAATACGAAAGTATCAAACACCAGATAGAACAAAAATTATACGAATGGCAATTACTAAGCGAAGATTAACCGAGATTACCGACTACATCATCACCTGGCTGTGCTACGGGGACGAGCAGGCCGCCTCACGCGTGGCGTACACTGCGGACGAGACGGCGCTGAAAGACCATGATGTAATCATCGTGCCTAACGGTCATCTGGGCAGCACGATCGTGTTGCCGGAGTTCAGTGCCGTCAAAGTGGAGCAACCCGCCAAAGGCAAAGCGATTATCCGAACTGACATCGTGTACAACACCTTCTTTTTCACCTCGCGTGCAGAAGAGACCTACAACTCGGACCGGGACGAGCACAACCGGTTCACGGCGAAGTACTCGGTGCTGGGTGCCAAGAACCATATGCAGATACCGATGCTGGATGAGCATGCGCGGCTGCTGATGAAATTACTGAACCTGCCGCTACCTCAACCGGGTTTCAACAAGGTGTATCTGACGCATGACATCGATTCCATCGCACAGTACCGCCATCTGCGCGGAGCGCTGGGAGGAATCCGCCGCGGCGAGACAAAAGCCGTATGGGAAGCCATCCGTAACATCAAACGCGATCCGCTATACACGTTCCCCTGGATGGTCAAGCAGGACGCGAAAGTACGCGACGCAGAGATCATCTATTTTGTCAAGCAGACGAAAGGGAAAGGGTACGACTATCCGCAATACAACCTGCACGGCCGGGATTTCACTCGCCTGCAGGACATGCTATTCTATAACGGAGCGATGTTCGGCATCCACAGCAGCTATTACGGCGATCTCCGACCAATCGACTACCGCGTACCGAATATCAAACACACGTTCCATCGTGCCCATTATCTACGTGGCAGCGTCCGCCAAATGCAGAAACTGGTATCTGCCGGTTTCACAGACGACTTCACCATGGGCTTTGCCGACCAGGCCGGTTTTCGCCTGCAGACGACCCGTTCTATCCGGTGGATCGACCCGGTGAAGATGCGCCTGACACCGCTGGTGCTGCATCCGCTGATCATCATGGACACCACACTCAGCAACGAGAATTACATGCATCTGACAGAAGAGGAAGCCTATTTCCTATGCGAACGGCTGATTGACAAGGTACGGATGCATCACGGCGACTTGTGCCTGCTATGGCATAACAACAGTTTTGTAGAAGGGAGTTATCATAAATCGCTATACCCGAAACTGCTGGAACTGATTCAATTATAACCCATCTTTGAAAACAACCGTCCAAAACATATTAGTCATCTCCGATCCGCCTGCCAAACCGGGCTATCTGCCCCGTGTACGATATCTATGCGACTATCTGGTTCGCAAGGGCCATTCCGTCACGCTGCTGACGGAGCAGTACCAGACTCTGGAGTTCGAGCACACCTACCCTGTTGTCACCATTCCGATGTACAACGGCCGTACGGCGGACTGGATGTGCAAGGCCATCTGGACGCTTGTCACAGACTGGCACAACCGGTCGTTTGCGAGAAGAAGCCTTCATCAGTCCGCTGTCATCCATCCGTCATGGGATCTGGTGATCTGCACCACGTTCAACGATTTCCCTTTAGGAGCCGCCCGACGTATCGCCCGTCAGCTGAACGTACCGCTGATATGCGACATCCGTGATCTGGACGAACAGGTGGACGACTCGCACTACCAATACCGTCATCAGGCATGGTGGGTCCGTCCGTTCCGCCGTTTGTACCGCGCTATCCACATACGCCGGAGGAATGCGGTGCTGCGGACGGCAGACGCCATCACGACCGTATCCCCGTGGCATGCGGAGTTTATCCGAACGATCACCGGCAACCGCATCCCGGTAAGCGTACTATACAACGGCTACGATGACAAGCAGTTCTATCCCCACGATATCCCGACAGAGCGTTTCTCCGTCGTATATATCGGTTCGCTCTTCAACTGGCAGAAGCCTGCATTGGAGAAAGTAAGACAAGCGGTGGATGAGTTGAATAAATCTAAAATTTCAGATTGCAAATCTCAAATCTTTCTGGACATCCACACTCCGCAGCATGATCCGATAGCTCACGACCGGCTCGGCGAAACCATCCGTCGCAGCAGCGTCATGCTGGTACTGACCGGCGAACAGACCCACGGCATGCTAACCACCAAGTTCTATGAGGCCCTAGGGTGCGAGAAACCGGTACTGTGTGTCCCGTCAGACAAAGGTTCGCTGGCCGAACTGATACAACATACGAATGCCGGCATCGCCACCGATGACCCGGAGCGGATCAAAGCCTTCCTAATAGAGAAACAGCACGAATGGCAGCAACGCAGATTCACGCGCCAGGCCACACAGCATAGAGAACAATTCAGCAGAGAAGCACAGTATGACCAGTTTTATCGTACCAGTCTATAATGCCGCCCCCTATTTGTCCGCGTGCATCGAGAGTATCCTGGCGCAGACGGAGCAGGCATGGGAACTGCTGCTGATAGATGACGGCAGCACGGACGAAAGCGCGTCCATTGCTTCGCATTATGCGAAGCAGGACAGGCGTGTGAGCCTTTTGACGCAGTCCCATTCCGGTCAGTCCGCCGCAAGGAACAAAGGTATAGAGCACGCAAAAGGACTATTCATCGCCTTCGTAGATGCCGACGACACCATCGCACCGGACTGGCTGGCACGACATCTGTCCGCTATCGATGGCGTGGACTATGTGCAATCCGGTCATCCACGAAACAAGTATCAGTTCACCGTTGTATGGAACCGGCTATACCGCCGCGAAACGATAGACGGGCTCCGCTTTGCGGAAGGAATGATCTACGAAGATGTACTTTTCTCCGTCGATATATGGCTCCGGGGAGCCTCCTGCCACATCACGGACTACAACGGATACCACTACACGGATAATCCGCAAAGCACCACCTCCCGCCGTCATCCGGAGGCACAGCGTAAGGTGGAACAGGCATTGAAAGAACGTATGCGCCATGCTTCCTGCCGAGGAAAAATCATCATTTTATATACCCTAACCCGTTTGAAACTTCATTTTATCCGGTCATGAGAAGAAACATGCTACTTACGGCATTGGCCGCCTTTATCCTTTCACCACTCAACGCCGCCACATACTACGCAGCGCCTAACGGAAGCGGCACGGGACTGAGTTATACATCGCCCACCACGTTTATCTCCGGTGTGTCCCTGCTCAGCCACCCAGGAGACACGCTTTATCTGTTAGGCGGCACCTATCAGTTCACCGACAAAGTAAGCATCAACAAGCAGGGCTCGGCCTCGAGTTACATTGTCATCTCTGGTTATCCGGGAGAGCAGGCGACCCTGGATTTTCATCAGGTGCCGTACGGAACCCGGGGTGTGACCGTTCACGCCAACTCGCTCTATGTGCATATCAAAGACCTAGCTATCGCATGGTCTGGCAAGAACAACCTATATTGCGAAGGTTCCTACTGTCTGTTCGAGCGGCTGAACATATACGGTTCGGCAGATACGGGATGCCAAATGAAGAAAGGCGGTAACAACGTCATCCGTAACGTGGACAGCCATGACAACTTCGACTATAAGACGATGAGTGGCAGTTCCGCCAATTTCGGCGGTAACGCAGACGGTTTTGCAGACAAACAGTTCACAGGGCCGGGTAACCATTATATCGGTTGCCGAGCTTGGAACAACAGCGACGACGGATGGGATTTCTTCCAGCGTGTCAGCACCTCCGCCACCGTCATCGAGAACTGTATCTGCTACGCCAACGGAGCACCTTCTTACGACATGACCGCCAACCCGCGCGTACAAACCGACCAGGAGTGGTTTAACTCCAAAACAGGCACCACGATGACCGACCGTTACGGCCAGACCATCACCGTGAGTCTGGACCGATACCCGTGTCAGGGCAACGGCAACGGCTTTAAGATGGGTGGCGACCATACAGACCACCAGCTGCTTATCCACCATTGTCTGGCGGTAGGCAACTACGCCCGCGGCTTCGACCAGAACAACAACAACGGTACCATGCGGCTCTATAACAACACCGCCTATGACAATGAGGTCAACTACGGCTTCACCACCGCGTTCGGCAAGAACACTATCCAGAACTGCATCAGCTACCAGTCGCATAATAACAACAACGACTCCTATCGCTCGCAGACGGTCGTGACGATTGACCATAACACCTGGAATAACGGATTCGCGGTATCGCAATCGGATTTCCTGTCTCTGGACACATCGCTTGTTCTTGCCCCCCGTCAAGCGGACGGCTCGTTACCGGATGTAGCCTTCATGCGTCTAAAGAGCGGCTCGGCGCTCATTGATGCCGGCATAGACATCAACCTCGGCTACAACGGTCTGGCGCCGGATTTAGGGTGCTACGAATCGGCCGGTGAGCCGCATGTCCCTATTCCAGACGACACCATTCCTGCCGTACGTCCCGAAGGGTCACACGCGGTTGCCTTCGTCACGATAATTAACGCCACGGAAGACAAGCCGCTTCTGCATCATCTGCGGAGCAATGACAGTCTATGGATAGAGGAGACGGACGCCACAGATGCATCGGTCGATTACAGCGCATACGAAGTTATTGTATTAAGCGCCAAACCGTCCTCGTCCGCAGCCGGTTTCGCGGCGCTCAAAGGATATGACAAGCCGATGGTGCTGCTCAAGCCGTGGCTGCTGAAAACCGGTGCATGGTCCTGGGGCACCGCCATCAACACGCAGGACCTCAGCATGGCCGTTTCCGACCCGTCCCATCCGCTCTTCGAGGGCATCTCCCTCACGGACGGACAGGTGCCGCTCTTCTCGCTATGCAACTCCAACGCCGTCACCGCCATCTCCGAATGGACCTTACCCTCCGGAGAACCGCAAACCCTGGCATCGCCGGTCTCGCAACCGGAGGCGGCCTCCATCGCTATCCTGCCGCAGGGAATCATCATGATCGGCGTCAGCGAATACTCCACCGCCTATCTGACGGAGGAAGGAATGCGGCTCATTGAGAATGCGATTCTCTACCAACTCGGCATCCAACGGTCCACCGAATTAGAAAATCAAGAATCACCAATCAAAAATCACAAATACCTCAAAGATGGTCAACTTTATATCGAAGCGAACAGCATTATGTATGATGCTTTCGGTCATCGCCTTCACCATTAAGGCCGCGGAAGCACAGTATCAGGACATTTTCTATGAAATTGACGCCACGTACCTGACAGCTGAAGTGACGTCCAATCCGCGTGCGACAGGGGATATCATCATCCCGTCCACCATCGTGGTGGGTCAGGAGACGTACACCGTCACCGCCATCGGCGACAAAGCGTTCCGAGGCTGCAAGAACCTCAGTTCGATTGTGCTGCCGCCTACCCTCACCCGTGTATATCGCTCCGCCTTTGACGGCACCGGCATCATGCTCAACAAGACCAACTGGTCAGACGGCTGCCTATGGATAGACAGTATTCTTATCGCAACGGACAAGAATATCAAGCCGAGGTTCATCGTACCTGCGAACACGCGTCTCATCGCGGCCGGTGCGTTTCAAGGAAACAAGACCGTTACCCGTGTGGACCTGCCCATGGGTTTAACCCGCATTGACCACGAAACCTTCCGCGATTGCAAGAACCTGCAGAAAGTGGTGATACCGTCCTCCGTCACCTCCATCGGTGAAGAAGTATTCCTCGGAAGCGGTATCTATGCCAACGAGAACAAATGGAAGAAAGGGGCATTCATCATCGACGACTGCCTCATCGCAACGAACGGTGACCTGCCGGCCAAATATATCTTCAAGAACAAAATCCCCATACGCCTCATCGCGGAACGGGCGTTCGCGAACAGCAAGACCCTGAAGACAATTGTCATTCCGGAAACGGTGACGGCCATTCCCACGGCAGCTTTCTACGGCTGTGCGAACCTGACGGACGTAACCATTCCCGCAACCGTCAAATTGGTAGGCAACTTCGCTTTCTACAACTGTACCTCGCTTCGTACGGCTACGTTACCCGCCACGCTGGAGCGTCTCGGTGCCGGAGCGTTCTACGGCTGTGAGAACCTGACGGCGCAGACGCTGTCCGACCAGCTGACCGTCATCGACCGCGGTACGTTCGTCATGTGCCGGAGCATCAAGAACATCGACCTGCCCAAACATCTGCAGCGAATAGAAGACGGTGCGTTTGCCGGCTGTGTCAACCTGAGCGCCATCGAGCTTCCGTCCTCACTGACGTATATCGGAGAGCAGGCTTTTTCAGGCTGCAGCACCATACGTCGCGTAACGATACCCCAGGGCGTCACATCGCTGTCCAAACAACTATTCCAAGGCTGTACACGCCTTTATCGCGTGGACCTGCCGGACGGGTTGTACGCGATTGGCGACGAAGCGCTAGATAACTGTCTCTCGCTGGAAATCATCCGTATCCCAAAATCCACCTTCCGCATCGGTGCGAGAGCCTTTCGGAACTGTCAGCAACTGAGTGAGATACAACTGGTGGACCATATCCATCTAATTGAAGAAGGTGCGTTTATGGAATGCAAGATGCTGATGGATATCGCGTTACCGTTGTCGCTGCAACAGCTTCATCGCGGCGTCTTCGCGCAATGCACGAGCCTGCGCACCGTAGTGCTGAACAAACGTCTCAAGCAGATCGGTGACGGCGCATTCTGTCAGTGCCGCAGTTTACGGGAAGTACAATGGAACGACTCGATTCAGGCAATCGGTACCGAAGCATTTCTGGATTGCCGTTACCTGCCGACTCCGCATTTCGCAGATACAGTCATGGTAGGCAAGAACGCATTCAAAGGATGTAAGTGAAAAGGCTGACGCGTAGTTTGCGTAATTGAAGGCAAAAGTTAGAGCTGTACAACGGTGAGTCCGGCGCCGCCGTGATTGACATCGCCGTCTCCGAAGTCAAACGTCTGCATTCCGCGTTTACGGCGCTGGTGGTTGAGAGAAGCGAGATAATCCCTCGTAAGCTGTTTCAATGCGCCCGTGCCAGTACCATGCAGTATTGTCACTTCTCCGGCGCCTACCATCAGCGCATCGTCCATATAAGCAATCAGTTTCTCCAGCGCCTCGTCTGCACGATAGCCGCGCAGGTCCAGCGTCCGTTCGAACTTCATCGTCCGGCTGTGCACGATATTGGCGCTTGCGGATTTGACGTTTTTTCCGGAGTCTCCGGACAGCGTCCCGCTTTTCGCAATCTTCTTCAGTTCACTGAAATCCCGCAGCACCTTGGGGATAACAGGCTGTTGGCTATTGGCTTTGGGTTTTTGGCTTTCAACTTTCAACTTTAAATTTTCCACTTCCCTCCGCGCTTTCTTCGTCTTCTCCTTGTCGGCTTTGGCCTCTTTGATCTCACGGATAGTACGCTCGATAGCGGCATTGGACTGCTGCAGCAGCTGTTCCGCCTGCTGTCGTGCTTCCTCCAGCACCTCTTTTTTCTTCTGCTTGATGCCTTTCATCTGCTCCTCGTACTGCGCGATGCGCTCTTCCAGCGTCTTCTCTTTCTGACGGATAGCCTGCCGTTTGTTCTCCCAATAGCGTTTGTCGCGTGCAATATCCTGCAACTGCTTGTCATAGTCGATATGCTCCTCTCCGACAAGGTTCGTGGCATAGCGGATAATCTCTTCGCTCAAACCGGTCTGACGCGCTATCTCAATGGCAAAACTGCTGCCGGCCTGTCCGATGGACAACTGGAACAAAGGGCGCATGGCTCCCCTATCATACAGCATGGCACCGTTGACCACGCCTTGAGTCTGCTCCGCAAAGTGCTTGAGGTTCGTATAGTGGGTGGTGATGACGCCGAAGACCCGACGGCTGACCAGTTCTTTCAGAATAGCTTCCGCGATGGCACCGCCTATCAACGGTTCCGTACCCGTACCCATCTCGTCAATAAGCACCAGCGTCCGTTCGTCGGCCTGCCGCACGAAATGTTTCATGTTCCTCAGATGGGACGAATAAGTAGACAGTTCGTCCTGTATGGACTGCTCGTCTCCAATGTCTATCATCAGCTGTTCAAACATTCCCGCCCTACTCTGCTCCGCCACCGGCACCAACAATCCGCATTGGAGCATGTACTGCAGCAGCGCCACAGTTTTCAAACATACGGACTTGCCACCGGCGTTGGGGCCGCTGATAACCAGGATCCTGTTCTCATCGGCATGCAAGCGGATGGACAGAGGGACGACCGTCTTGCCCTGCGGCGCATAATGCAGCCATAAGACAGGGTGACGGGCTTCCGACCATTCCAGTAACGGGGCGTCCAGCAGTTCCGGACGTATGGCATGGAGGGTATTGGCGAGCGAGACCTTGGCGCTGAGAAAATCCACCTGCGCCAGCATCTTCTGGGACTCTAAAATCTGCTCAGTCTTCGGACGGAGCATATCGGTGACGGATTGTAATATCCGGATGCGTTCACGCCGCTCGGCTCCCTCCAATTCCCGGATATGATTGTTCGCATCCACCACCTGCTGCGGTTCGATATAAACGGTCTTGCCTGTTGCAGACTCGTCATGCACGATACCGCCTATCTTCCGTTTATATCCGGGCGGGACCGGAATCACAAGCCTACCCTCGCGCAGCGTGGGGGCAGCATCCGCATCCACCATTCCGTCTGTCTTCGCCTGGCGCAGGATGGCAGCTAAGGTACGGCTCACTGACCCCTGTGCGTTCACCAGTTCGCGCCGTATCCGGTGCAACTCCGGCGAAGCGTTATCCGCCAGTTTCCCGTAGCGGTCCAGGATGCCGTCTATCGTTTCTACAATTGATGCAAGACCGCTCCCGTGTGTGATCTTGACCGTTTCAGTGACAAGCCGCTCTGCTGAAAGATCGGCTTCGCCTGAAAGATTTCGCAAAAGCGGGTACTTGACTACATCCAAGGCACAGAAGAAACGCTCAATCTCCACCGCAAAGGCCAATGTCTTGCGTAGGTCGTCCAATTCGGCTTCATCCAAGAACAGGCCTTCAATACGTATGCGCGAGAGGCTCTCACGCATGTCATAGATATCGCCTTTAGGGAAAGAGAGCATAGGGTCCGCCTGGGCCAGACGCATCTGGTCGGTGAGACTCAAAAGGCACTGCACCGTCGCATAGTCCGTCTCCATCTGCATCGCATCCACCAGTTCGCGCCCCAAGGCCGAACGGCAACGACGGCCCAACTCCTCACGGATGACCGTGAAGTCTATCTTCTGCTCTATGTTAGAAGGGTAAAACAATTAATAATTCACAATTTACAATTCACAATGGTCAAAGCGTCCTACTAACTTTCGTACAAATTCATTTGTCCGTACCAATCTTTTCAGTTTGTATCGGACTCTGTCAGCCCTTTTTCATTGTGCATTATACATTAACCCAGGATTCTGCAATCGCGGATGGCATTGGCGCCGACGGCTTCGTTGAGTTTGCGGACTAGCTCGAACCGGTTCTCAAACAACTGCGTCTTCAGCGCCGCCGAGTTGACATGCACAACTAACATGCCGTCTTTGACCTCGATGCTACGTGTCAGTTTGGCTACCGTCTCTCCCATTACGCGCGGCCACGCCTGCTCAATCTGTACATCCAGCACAGACTGCTCCAGTCCACTCTCACGCAGAAAATCAACAATAGCGTCGGTGATGGTCAGCGAGTTAACGGATGCCATCGTCTTTCACTTTTTTCAGGTAAATCTTCTGACGGGTACGGAAGGTACGGATGGTGGGGTCCAGCTCATTCAGTTTTTGTATCGCCTCAATCGTCACGCATTCCTCCTGACTCAGTTTCCAGAGCGATTGTCCCGGATGAGTCATCACATAATCCTTCGCTCCTGTTGTCTTTTTGGCAGCGAGATAGATACGGTCTCCTGGCATCAGATCGCGCCCCAGGGCATCGTTATCTTCGCGCAGGTCACGCTCACGCACATTGAGACGGAAGGCCACATTGGCATAGGTATCCCCTTCGCGCGCCAATACATAATTGACACCGTTGCAGCGTTTTTTGGGATGCGCCAAAAGGAAGCTATCACGCTCCTGACGTGCCGTCAGAGGAACCACCAACTCCGGTTCCGGTTCATTATGGATGACCATGATAGGATCCGTGCGGCGCACCATTACCGCTTTCAGCGGTCGTTTGGGCTGCTCTTTAGGCAGGGTGTCCACCGCCGCCGCATCTTTCACTTCTTCGCTGACACGTTCCTTCACTTCCTCGCCTACGGCAACGCCCTCCTTCACTTTCTCCGGCATCTGATACGCTTCGACTTGTGCATCCGGATTGAACTCACCAACCTCTGCATACGCTACAAGCGTATCCAGACGGTAGTCTTCGATGAGTTTGATCAACTTCGGGGCATAGTTCTTGTCCGTCGCGTAACCGCATTCCTTCAAGCGGTTCGCCCAGCCCTCATAGTCCTCCACAGTAATCTCAAAGCAGGTGGCATATCGCGGACGCTGCAGGAACAGTGAATGGTCACGAAATGACTCCGCTGCATCCGCATACTGACGAAAACACTCGTCCTTGCTATCATCGTCATAGTAATACACCGCGCCCATCCATCCGTTCGAACACTTGATGCCGAAATGGTTGTTCGCAATCGTCGCCAACTCACTCTGGCCCGCAGCCGACTCCAACAGCGCCTGCGCCATCGTGATGGAGGCAGGAATACCGTACTCCGCCTGCTGCTCTATCGCAACCGATTTCCACTGCTCGATATAACGAAGATAAGACTCTTTCTGCGCCTGAGCATGCCAAGAACACAGTATCACTACTGCCAAAAAGAAGATTTTTTTCATATTGATGTTATTTGACGGTGCAAAAGTACAACAAAAATCGCACATATGCAAATTTTAAGACATTTTTTTGATGGCAAAGTATAACTTTGCGATGATAGAAAGCCTTAGTGCCATGATGATAGCATATATTCGCTGATGCGGAAGCATGGTGTTTTCAAATGAATTGTGGATTTTGGAGGGGCTCAGCGCCCCTTAGTAGGTCTAATAATTTAACTTACCTACTAAAGAGCTTCACCTTCTACCCCGAAACCGGTTCCGAAAAGATTCACTTTCTAATCCATGATCGCATGTGTCAGAGGTGCATTAGAGCAACAAAGTACTATATAAGTAGTACACGGGTGGCATATACCCCCTATCCGGTGGCAGAAATCTATGTAGATTATGAAAAAATCGCACTAAAATTTGCATATGTGCGATTTTTGTTGTACTTTTGCAGGCAAAATATATAAGAAAGATATGAATAACTATACGGGAGCACAAACGACATTATTGAATCCAATAAAAAAATATACTTAATGAAAAGAACCTTTCTTTCTATTACCGCATTGGCGCTTGTGACAGGACTGATTGCGGTGACCATCATTGGATGCGTCAAAGAGCCGAAACCGACGGAGACCGCCGTATCAGGCGATACAGAAAATCATATGACATGGTTTATTAGCGAAGACCATACCACACTCGATATTTCCGGAGAAGGGGCCATGACGAGCGAAGCATGTGACACGTGGTTCACCTACAAACAAACAATAGCAAACATCCGTATCGGAGAAGGCATCACCCGCATTGACAACGATGTTTTCGAAGATTGTTACAACCTGACCGCCATCGATGTAGCCCCGTCCAATCCGAACTACTGTTCAGTCAACGGGGTGCTGTTCGATAAAAACCAGAGCGAGTTGATTCGTTGCCCACAGGCCAAGGAAGGCGCCTATACTGTTCCCGGCAGCGTGGAGAAAATCCGAGCGCATGCATTTATGAATTGCTATAAACTAACGAAAGTGACGATTGGCGAACATGTCTCCAACGGCATTTTCTTCCCCTACTGCGGCAGATTAAAAGCAATCCTTGTCGCACCCGAGAATACGTACTACAGTTCCGAAGATGGTGTTCTCTACAATAAGGATAAAACGGTACTGATTCAATGTCCTCATGACAAAAAAGGCGCCTTCACCATTCCCAGCAGCGTGAAACGTATTGATACGGAAGCATTCTATATATGCTCTCTGACAAGCATCACAATAGGCGATCATGTAGAGGAGATCGGCGATCGTGCCTTCATGAACAGCGACCTTGAGATGATAACGCTGGGAAAGGGAATCAAACAGATTGGAGACGAGGCGTTCATGAATTGTGTTTTCACCGATGAAACCTATATCCATGCACCAACGCCGCCGGTTGTCGGACAGGATGCCTTCTATACAACGAATAACAGAATGGTCATCTGTGTACCGAAAAGCTCGCTGGAAGCCTATCAGACGGCAGCGTATTGGAAAGAATTGAAAATAAGAGGGATTGAGTAGACAAACGAAAAAAAACCGCTACGCTCAAAGACAAAAGACGAAAGAGATAAGACGAAAGACAAAGGACTACTAGTAGTCTACGCGAACCACGAAAACTACGAAAACTACAAAAAAATCGCACAAAAATTTGCATTTGTGCGTTTTTTTTTATACCTTTGCACCCGAAATAATATCGTTATATGAAACGACTGATAATTGGATGGATAATGGTCCTCTGCGGACTGAGTGGTTATGCCACGCTGCCGGAGGTTTCCCTGCATGACATGAACGGACAAACAGTACACGTGGCATCGCTGGCACAGACCGGCAAACCCGTGATTATCTCATTCTTCGCCACTTGGTGCAAACCCTGCATGCGCGAACTGAACGCCCTGAATGAAGTGTATGCCGACTGGCAGGATGAGACGGGCGTGACCATCTATATCGTCTCCACCGATCAGGCACAGGATATCCATAAAGTGAAACCACTCGTCAACGGCAACGGATGGGAGTTTAAGGTGCTGCTTGACCCGAACGGGACCTTCAAACGGGCGATGAACGTACAGAGCATCCCCCATGTATTCGTCCTGGACAGCAAAGGAGACATCGTCTTTAACCACATGGGATATAATGCTGGAGACGAGCTGGAGATATTGAAAAAGGTGAAAGGTGAAAAGTGAAAAGTGAAAGGAACATAGTCAAAAAATGGTTAGGGCTTATTGTCCTATCGATTTTCACTTCTCAATTTTCAATTTCCTATGCCAATGACACGGTGTACGTAAGCGGATCAGTGCTGCATGACGGTCTGTTAGACTGGACGCCGGTGATGTACCATAGCAACAGCTATCTGGACCTATCGGTTCATTATAGCCGTCAGCAGTCCGAATCCAGCCATCAGACGTTTCGCGAGTTACGTGCGACCACCCGTCTGGAACTGACCCAATGGCCCTTACCCGGATATGAAACCGATTTCAACGGTCACGGCGTGAGCCATCTGAGTCTTGCCGCCGCCTTCACATGGGGAGAGATTACTGTGGGCGATGTGTACGGCCAATTCGGTTCAGGACTGATACTGAACTTATACGAAGAGCGTTCGCTGGGGATTGACGGAGCGCTACGCGGCGTGAAGCTGGACCTGACGCCATACAAGGGCATCCAGTTCACGCTATTAGGCGGCAAGCAACGGCGGTACTGGAACTGCTACAAAGACCACGCATGGGGATGGAACTACAGCCGCGATGCCGCATTCGGTGCGGATATAGAGCTGCATGTCGACCAATGGACTCCCGCCATGCAGCAACACGACATAGGACTGAGTTTCGGCGGCAGCTGGGTCACCAAATACGAAGCGGACGATGACATCCGAATGGCATGGGGCTGCGGCATGTACCGCTATAACCTCCCCAAGATGGTGGGCGCCTATAATGTGCGGACGGAGTTACGCGTGAAGGATTTCAACCTGCTGATGGAGTATGCCCGCAAAGCGAACGACCCGATACAGGAGAACGGCTTCAGTTACCGCGACGGCGATGCCTTGTTCATCAGCGCCGATTACTCGCGCAAAGGGTTATCCGTATTGGCGCAGTTCAAACGCTCCAACAATATGTCATTCCGCTCCGAACGATTGCGTACCGGCATCGCCGGACGGTTGAACAACCTGCCGGTCTTCACGCCCCAGCACACCTACGCGCTGGCCGCCCTGTACCCGTACGCCACGCAGTATGCAGACGGAGAAATGGCCTTTCAAGGCGAGATACGGTACACATGGCCCCGCAAGACGAAGATGGGCGGAAAGTACGGCACGACCCTCAAACTCAGCGCCGCCCATGTGCGGGGACTGGCAGCCGAAGGCAGTTGGGCAATGAACACCGCCGCAAACGGCGAGTATTACACCGATGTGAATATAGAACTGAACAAACGGATATCCAAACAATGGTGGCTCAATGCGATGCTGATGTACCAAAACTACAACCAGACCGTCGTAGAAGGACACGGATCACACATCCGTTCCGGCATCGCGATTCTGGACGCACGCTACCAAGTAAACAATAACATCTCCATGCGCGGAGAATTACACTATCTGTATTCGCCGGATCATCAGGGACAATGGCTGTTCGCATTATACGAGCTCAACTTATACCACCATTGGACTGTCACAGGAGAATACATGTACAACATCGGAGGTGCAGCGGAAGCGACACACGAACATTTCTACACCGCTTCGCTCACCTACACCCACGGTGCACACCATGCCATGCTCGGTTACACCAAGACACGCGAAGGTTATAACTGTGCCGGAGGCATTTGCCGATATGTGCCCAGACAAGAAGGAATAAGCGTCAACTATTCGTTTACGTTTTAGAGAAAAGGCTGACGCGTAGTTTTCGTAACTGAAGGCGAAAGATTGACAGATTGACAAATTGACGAGGGACGATTGATTGACGATTGAAAATAATTGACGATTTGAGAAATTATAAAAACATATTATTGGTAGCGATGCTGATATTGTGCAGTTGCGAAGTGATACCGGAAGGCGACCGGCTGATACCTGTTGAGGAAAAGACAGCCGGCAGCAGGACACATGTCCTCTTAGAGTTTACCGGATTCCGGTGCGTGAACTGCCCTACGGCAGCCGAGACCGCGCAGACACTCCATGAGTTCTACGGCAAGCAACTGACAGTCGTGGCACTCCACCCTGCCTCGAATCCCTTCACGCAAGGCAAATACGACTACACCTGTCCGGCAGCTGACTCCATCTATCAATATATGGGCGGAACGGCATCCACTCCGTTCCCGACCGGAAACATTGACTTGACACCAACAGACGGACAGTGGTTCTTTGCCCCGGCTGAGTGGCCCTCACAAGTGAGCCGTGCGATGGAAGACACAGTTGCGCCATATCTGTCGCTATCCACCATCACGGACACCGTCACCCGGGAAGTGACGATAAGCGCCCTATACGACCTGAGTGCCGAAAGCCGGCTGACTTTCTGGCTGGTAGAGGACAGCATTCCAGGAGCACAAGCGATGCCTAACGGCTCCGTGAGCCTCGAATACTACCACCGTCATGTGCTGCGCGCTGTGTCCGACGAACAGACCATGCTCATACCCGAAGAGTGCCGCATTGCGCACTGCTCGATAATCGGACTGCTCATAGACAATAACAACTATCACATATTAAATGCTTATGAAACGAAACTGGATAATTCTATTAGGGTGTCTTCTATGGACGATTAACACCCACGCGCTGATTGTCAGTGTGGAAGGAGAAGGCGAGATAGACGAACTCATGGAACTCACAATCACCGAAGCGGAAGAAGACCCGCTGACAGGTGACAATATAATGGAGATAAAAGGTAACCTCCTTACTTCCAACCCTTTGACGGTGAGCATCACCCGTTCTTCAACCGGTTTGACAGATGAGTTCTGCTGTGCCGGCCAATGCACCTTCGGCAACAGAGAGACCACGGAAGAGCTGCACTTATCCCCGAACGGCATGGCGTCGTGGTACATCCATTACACGCCGCAAGCAGACTCCAACGAGTCAATCGAGTACCGCTTTGATGACGGACAGAGCGTTCTGGTTCTCCGTGTCGAATTTAACTACGAGGCACAAGGAATGGAGAATGTCGAAGACACCAAATCCAAAGCAAAGAGTAAAAAGATACTCCAAAACGGGATTATCTATATCATCCAAGATGAGAGGGTGTATTATTTGTGATTTGATATTTGAGATTTAAGATTTTAGGATATATGAAACGCAACATTCTTTTTTCGGCCATTGTAGGCCTTGTAACGCTGACATTAGCAGCCTGTGACCCCAACGCCCCAGAGGCTCCTATTCCGGATTCGTTTCCCAAGAAACACCTGATCGAGGAGTTCACCGGACAAGGCTGCGGTTACTGTCCGTACGGCATGGACTGTATTCACAATTACATCACCAACGACACCAACTGGATTCTCGTGTTGCACCACGACGGCTATTCTGCCGACAACTTCACGGTAAAAGGCAGTTCCACGATCACCAGGGCGCTCAAAGTGGATGGAGCACCGAGTATAAGTATCAACCGCGCCAAGACCAAGTTTAAGAATGAAAATGGTGCGCAGCAAAGCCTCGTCGTTTTCCACCCAGGCTACTTAGAGAGCACCCTTAAATCCCAATTCAACGATTCGACCTATGCATCCGTCCGCATCAAGAACAGTTACGATGCATCCAGCCGCGAATTGAATATACTTGTATCCGGCGAACTGTGCAACCAGGAGCATCCCGATTTATACCTCACCGTGCTTATCAAAGAAAGCGGTATGATTGACTATCAGATGGATTACGTCAAGACCTACGAAGGATGGCAGGAGTTCCGCCACGCTAATGCCGTACGTGTGTTCCTCACCGAAGCGAAAGGCGATGAACTACTTGTCAACAATCAGCGTTATTCTGAACGCTTCACCGTCACGCTCGACGCCCAGTGGGTACCGGAGAACTGTATGGTGGTGGCCTTCTTGACCGAAGCATTCCAGCCCGTTGTACAGGCAGAGCAGTGTCCTGTCGTAGTCGGTACCCAAGGGGGGGCCGACATCGTGCACGGCGGTATCACGCCTGTTCCGGTAGACGACTTCTATCCCGAACCATCCGCTACGGATGGCCCCTCCGCTTTCAGCGGCAACGAAGCGGAAGAGATGTCAACGGCATTTGCACATTATTTTCCATACCCCAGTTACGGCTTCAACTACTGGCGTATCACGGCATATAACACCAATGCGTCCGTCCAAGTGAACAATTCGGCCTGTATGCCGTTCTGCTATCTGTATCTATTCACGGAAAGCAGTCAAACAACCATTCCTACCGGCACATATGAGTTGAACCAATCGATGCAACCTGGTACTGCATGGGCCGGATTCCGTGACGACAGCAATTTTTCGCTCAACGGAAGCATGTTCTATTTCATCAACAAAGCCTACTTTAACCAAGGCTACCTGTATGCACCGATCCAATGGTTCGTTGCTGACGGCACCCTGACCATCACCGAAGAAGGATGGGAAGTAACCGGCCACACAGCGAACGGAGCGGATATCCATCTGATCGGCACTACGCCGATTGCGAACAAAGGCAGAGGATCAGCACCTGCCAAAGCACCCAGAAAGGAAGAACGAGGCATCCAACCCATCATACTATGAGTTTCACCCATTTACATGTGCACTCCCACTATTCCCTGCTGGACGGATTGTCCAAAGTAGAGGAGATAGTAGATAAATGTATCGCGACCGGCATGAACTCCGTGGCACTGACCGACCATGGCAACATGTACGGCATCAAAGACCTTCTTGACTACTGCAAGAAGATCAACAAAGCCCGCAAAGCAAACGGTCTGGAGCCCTTCAAACCGATTGTCGGTACGGAGGCATATTGTGCGCGCCGCGGACGACTGTCCCATAAAGAGGACAAAGCCGTCAACCCGGAAGGACGCACCTACGTCATCGACCGTTCCGGCTGGCACCTGATTCTGCTGGCGAAAAACATGACCGGCTATCATAACCTATGTCGGCTTGTATCACACGGATACATGTCCGATGCTTTCTACCACACGCCGCGTATCGACAAAGAGCTGCTGGAACAATGGCATGAAGGTATCATCTGCTGCTCCGCATGCCTGGGCGGCGAGTTACCGCAGAAAGTGATGGAAGGACTAGGCGAAAGACAAAAAAACACTTCGCGCAAAGAAGAAAGCATTAACGCACTCATTGAGCAGGGTGTGTTTGGGGAAGCGGAAGAGACGGTGAAGTGGTTCAAAGGCCTGTTCGGCGAGGATTATTATATCGAGCTGCAGCGCCACGAGACCCAGAAACCAGGTGCGGATGTAGAGGTCTATGAACGGCAGAAACAGGTCAACCCCGTTCTACTGGCGCTGGCGCATAAGTACGGTGTGAAGATCATCGCCACCAACGATGCGCACTTCGTCAACGAAGAGGACGCCGAAGCTCACGACCGGTTGATATGCCTGAGCACGAACCACTATGTGAACGACATCAACCGCATGCATTATACCAAGCAGGAATGGCTCAAGACTCCCGAGGAGATGGGCGAGATCTTCGCCGACCTGCCGGAAGCCCTCGCGAACACCCAGGAGATAGCCGACAAAGTGGAGATATACGATATCGACCACGGTCCTATCATGCCGAAGTTCGACATACCGGCTTCGTTCGGCAAAGAAGAAGACTACCCCGATCGTCTAGCCTTTGAATCCGCATATCTGCGCCACCTGACCATGGAAGGCGCCATACAGCGGTACGGCAAGGAACGGCTCGAGACGGACGAGGTGCTCAAAGAGCGCATCGAGTTTGAGTTAAACACCATTATCTCCATGGGGTTCCCTGGCTACTTCCTCATCGTCATGGACTTCATCCGTGCTGCACGCGAAGAGCTTGATGTATCCGTAGGCCCGGGTCGTGGTTCCGCTGCCGGTTCAGTAGTAGCATACTGTCTGAAGATAACCGACCTTGACCCGCTCAAATACGACTTGCTGTTCGAGCGTTTCCTCAATCCGGATCGTATCTCTTTACCCGATATCGATACCGACTTCGAAGATTGCGGCCGCGGCAAGGTACTGGACTATGTGAGCCGCAAGTATGGCGAGACACACGTGGCGCATATCGTCACTTACGGGAAAATGGCCACTAAGTCCGCTTTAGCGGATGTAGGACGCGTGCAGCAAGTACCTCTGTCGTTCGTAAACGAACTCAAAGGTTATGTGCCCGACCGGGACTTCCCTGACAGCGTACTCAAAGGGTTACCGCAAGGAGCGAAGAAGCCGAAAGTAAACCTGAAAAACTGCTACAAGTACATAGACGAACTCAAGCGCGAATATGAGACAGGCGACCCGAACACACGATCAATGCTGGAATACGCGGCACGGCTGGAAGGCACCATCCGGCAGGTAGGCGTCCACGCCTGCGGCGTCATCATCGGCGCCGACGACCTGACGAACTTCGCTCCGCTTAGTTCTGTGGAAGACAAGAACAGCAAGAAGCGTGTGCTGGTAACGGAATATGACGGACATGTAGTGGAAAGCGTAGGACTGATTAAGATGGACTTTCTGGGTCTGATTACGCTTACGATTATCAAAGAGTGTCTAAGGAACATAAAAAAGACACACGGCATCGATATTGACATCGATCATATCCCGATTGATGACGAACTCACCTACAAACTATTCCAGGAAGGCCGCACGGTAGCCGTATTCCAGTTTGAGTCCGCCGGCATGCAGAAATACCTGCGCGAACTGAAGCCCACCGTCATCGGCGACCTCATCGCCATGAACGCCCTCTACCGTCCGGGACCGATGGATTATATTCCGCAGTTTATCAAGCGCAAGCAGGGAACCGAAGAGGTAACGTACGACATCCCGGTGATGGAGAAGTATCTCAGAGATACGTACGGCGTGACCGTCTATCAGGAGCAAGTCATGCTTTTGAGCCGTCTGCTGGCTAACTTCACCCGCGGCGAGAGCGACAAACTCCGTAAGGCCATGGGAAAGAAGCAGATGGACGTGCTGGCTTCGCTGCAAGACAAATTCATGGAAGGGGGCAAAGCGAACGGGCATGACCCGAAAGTGCTAACAAAGATATGGGAAGACTGGAAGAAGTTCGCATCATACGCCTTCAACAAATCGCACGCGGCCTGCTACTCCTGGGTGGCCTATCAGACGGGATATCTGAAAGCACACTACCCTGCCGAGTTCATGGCGGCGAACCTGACTGTCCACAAGGACGATATCAAGGAGGTGACCAAACTCATGGACGAATGCCGCGCCTTAGGGCTCAGCGTACTTGAGCCGGATGTGAATGAGTCGGAGTTGAGTTTTATCGTCAACAACAAAGGCGCTATCCGTTTCGGTTTAGGCGGAATCAAAGGTGTAGGAGAAGGGGCTGCAGAAGCAATCATCTCTGAACGTGAGAAGAACGGCAAATACACTGGAATCTTCGATTTTCTGGAACGTGTGAACCTGCAGAACTGCAACAAGAAGACCATTGAGAACCTGGCACAAGCTGGTGCATTCGAATGCTTTGACGACATCTACCGCGAACAATTCTTCGGGGTTGATGATAACGGCTTCATCGGTCTGGAGTTACTGATGAACTACGGTAACAAATGGCAGGCAGACAGACAGACCAATGCCTTCTCGCTATTCGGCGACCTGGCAGACGCCATTGAGATCAAGCATCCGGACATGCCGCAAGTACCACGCTGGGACACGATTGAGCGACTGAACAAGGAGAAAGACCTGATCGGTATCTACCTCTCTGCCCACCCTTTGGATGAATATGAGTTTGAGATTCGCGAGTTATGCAACATCACCGCCAACGAGTTGAAGCAGTTCGACAAATGGCGCAAGCCCGAAGAGCGAGTCGAAGCCGAGAAACGCATCAAAGTGGAGATAGCTGAGAACGGCGACGAGATGGATGAGAAACCGGTTATTCCATCGGAATTCATCACCACACACAAGAACCAGCCGTGCCTGATAGGCGGACTGATCACTTCAGCAGAGCAGCGTATCAGCGGCAAAGGCAACCCTTACGGCAGATATGTGATCGAGGACTATACCGGCAGTTATGAATTCGCGCTATTCGGCAGCACCTACAGCCGTTTCGGACACCTGATGCTGAAAGACCTGTATGTACTGGTTTCCGGTGTCGTACAGCAGAAAGGTACCGGTCAGCCGTGGTATCGAGAGAAGAAAGACGAGCAGGCGGAGTTCGAGTTTGTCGTACAACAGGTGGAGATGCTCAATGAGACGCAGAACAAACGCGTAGAAGGTCTCAACGTGCGCCTGACACTGGATGCCGTGACCCCGGAATTGATTGACGAGTTGACAGACAGGATCAAGGAGAACCCAGGACAAGAACGACTTCATGTGACGGTATTTAACCCGATGAACAGACAACAAGTGGCTCTCACTAGCCGCTCACTGCCTATCCGTGTGACGCCGCATTTCTATAAATGGCTGACAATGAAACGTGCGGAAGGCATATTGGAGTTTAGCGTAGTCACCAAGAATTCTGAAAACTGATGGCAAAAATAGGCATCTACGGAGGCAGTTTCAATCCGGTACATTACGGACATGTAGGATTGGCTAAATGGGTGATTGAGCATACCGATCTGGATGAGTTATGGCTGCTTGTGAGCCCGAATAATCCGTTAAAGCCGATAGAATCTCTCGCTCCGGAAGAAGAGCGTCTGGCAGGCGTACGTGAAGCGATAAAAGGCATTCAAGGTTTAGTGGCATCGGATTTTGAGTTCTCATTACCCCGTCCGTCCTATACCGCCCATACGCTTCGCGCGCTGCAGGCGGCCTATCCGGAACATGAGTTCACGCTGCTGATCGGAGAAGACAACATCGCCATCTTCGACCGATGGCGGGAATATGAGTTCATCTTAGCTAACTTCCGGATTTTCGTCTATCCGCGGAGAGGCGGTTCGCCCATTGCAGATTGCAGATTGCAGATTGAAAAATTCAAGAAGCTTTGCTATCTTAGTGATGCGCCGCTTTTTGACATTTCATCAACCGCCATTCGCCGTTCACAAGGACGTCCATAAAGGTCAATCCTTCGCGTTCCGCCGCTTCCCGCAGAACCGGACAGTCGGACTCATAAAAACCGCTGAGCCACAGTTCACCGCCCGGCGTGATGCCGGCAGCATAGGCAGGCATATTAGCCAGCAAAATATTGCGATGGATATTGGCCAGTATCAAATCAAAGCAACCGTCAGAAGGCGCCTTGTCCCCTAACAGAACTTCTATTTCCACCTCATTCAGTTCGGCATTCTCAATAGCGTTTTGTATGCTCTTTTCGTCAATATCAATCGCCAGCACATATCCGGCGCCCAGACGCTTGGCAAAGACAGCCAGCACTCCTGTGCCGGTGCCGTGATCGAGCACACGAGTGAATGAGTGGTCGGTGAATTGCGACTGATGGCGGATCAGTTCGTCAATCATCATCGAGGTGGTCTCATGATGACCGGCGCCGAACGCGCAATGAGGGATGATCCGAATCCCCAAAGGAAGTTCCTGCACCGGGTGCTCGGCTTCCCAGACTGCATTCCAGTTCTCATCAGCACAGGTTTCTACCGAAAGGAGTGATGCGCCTTCCGTATTGGAAATTTGAAATTTGATATTTGAAATTTGATGTTCCCACACCTCCGACGGGATATAATAGCAGTCCTCGTCGATGGTATCCACACCGAGGTCAAAGAGTTGCTGGTCAAAGAGGTCTTTCTGCCATTCCTCCGAAAAAGCAGTCTTAATGTGCAAACAGTGATAACGCATTTCCTACTAAATAATTACTGCCGCCGATGAAGACAGCATCTTCATCCGACGCATGGTTCAGCGCATACCGGACGGCATCTTCCGGGTTCTCAATGGCGATACCGTCTTTTCCCCACAACGCCAACATCTCCTGCGATGGACGTGCACGCTGCGTATCGGGCGTGGTGAAGATGTAATGATAACGGTCCGGGGTGAGGCTGTTATCAGGCATTAACTTCATTACCACCTCCGTATCTTTGTCATTGACCATGCCAAACACAATCCATATACGGGGATTCGGTAGTTCCCTCAGTTGCCGTGCCACATACTGCAGTCCGTGACTGTTATGTCCGGTATCGCAGATGGTCAACGGCCGTTCGCATAATGTCTCCCAGCGACCGCGCAAACCAGTCAACCGACATACATGCGCAAAGCCATCTCTGATGGCCGAATTTGATATTTGATATTTAAAATTTGAAAATTGTAAGGCTTTAAGCGCTACATATGCCGTTTGAAGATTATGCTCCTGGTAGTTTCCTTTGAGTTCACATTCCGGCGCTTCGCGCAAACGGCATTTGCGCAAATAACCACACTGGTCCGCAAACCAGATACGACAATCGGTGGTTTCGAGTCCGTCACCCAAAATCCCACATTCCTGCGCTTTATCGAGAAAGACATTCATGGTCTGCGGATGCGTCTCTCCGATGACACAAGGCACATGGGGTTTGATGATACCGGCTTTCTCACGAGCTATCTTTGTCAAAGTATTCCCCAAAAACTCCGTATGGTCCAAACCAATGTTGGTGATGACCGATAGAAGCGGCGTGAGCACATTCGTGGAATCGAGTCGTCCGCCCAATCCCACTTCCACAACTGCTATGTCCACTTTCTCACGCACGAAACAGACGAATGCGAGAGCGGTCATGGTCTCGAAGAACGAAGGCTGAAGCTCATCCAGGAAGTCCCGGTTCTGCGCGATGAATCCAACCACCTCTTCTTCCGCTATCGGCTGACCGTTGATGCGTATCCGTTCGCGCAGATCGATAAGATGCGGACTGGTGAAGAGGCCGACTTTCAGACCTGAAGCCTGAAGCGCCGCGGCGATAAGATGGGAAGTGGAACCTTTCCCGTTCGTTCCTGCCACATGGATCGCACGAAGGTGCTCATGCGGATTACCGACATGCGCCAAAAGGCGGAGCGTATTCTCCAAGCCGGGCTTATATGCGGCAGCGCCTACCTGATGAAAAGGCGGACGCGAGGCATACAGATACTCTATGGCAGACTGGTAATTGATGATTTATGATTTATAATTTATGATTTTCGTCAATAATCGCATCGAGTTGTTCGAAAGCGTGGAGCAGGTCATCGTTCACCACCACGCGGTCGAAATGACGCATGTCTTCCATCTCAATAGAAGCTTTCGCCAGACGTTTCTCAATCATCTCCGGACTGGTATCGCCCCGACCTTCCAGCCGACGGCGCAGTTCGTCAATAGACGGCGGACAGATAAAGATTGAAGTGGCCATGTCACCGAGAATGGATTTAAGCTTGAGTCCCCCCTTCACATCTACATCAAACAGCACCTGCCGCCCTGCGGCTTCGATGCGGTTGATTTCCTCTTTGAGAGTACCGTAGTAAAGGCCTTCGTAGACCTGTTCATACTCGATGAAATCGTTGTTCTCTATCCGCTTCTGGAACTCCTCCACGGAAATGAAGTAATATTCCTTACCATGCACTTCCTGTCCGCGCGGAGGACGCGTCGTACAAGAGACCGACAACTCAAAGAGATCCGGATGTTTGGTCAACAGATGTTTGACCATGGTGGATTTGCCACTGCCCGAAGGGGCACAGAAGATATAAATCATTTAAGACAAAAATATAAAGACCGTTCTTAGCCCTAAAGGGCACGATTATTTCGTTTCACTCACTAAAAAATGAGTCTTTCAGCGTAGCGATCAGCATTATTTATAAAACATTCAATACCTGCTCCTTGATTTGCTCGAGGATGTCTTTCATCTTCACAACGATGATCTGCATTTCGGACTGGTTGGATTTGGAACCGAGCGTATTGATCTCACGTCCCATTTCCTGCGCGATGAAGCCGAGCTGTTTCCCTTCGCCTTTCGCCTTTTCGCCATTCACCATCACCTCCCGGAAATACTTGATATGATTGGCAAGCCGCACTTTTTCCTCGGTAATATCCAGTTTTTCCAGATAATAGATCATCTCCTGCTCCAGCCTGTTCCGGTCTATTTCAGCAGAGATCTGGGAACTGAGCGTTGCCAGAGACTGCTCCAGACGCTCTTTGATTTTAGTCACACGTCCTTTTTCAAAAGGCTCCACCTGCGCCAACAGATCCGCAATCCCATCGAGTTTCTCGTTAAACATCGCCTGCAAGGCAGCACCTTCCTGAATCCGGAAGGCGATAAAAGCATCGATGGCGTCATTCAGGGTCTCCTGCACACCACTCCACTCTTCGTCGGTCAGATCACCGTTATCGTCCTGCACCTTCAACACATCCGGAAAACGAAGGATAGCCGCCATTACCTCTGCCGGTAATTCACCAAACTGCTCTTGGTACTGGTTGGCATAGGCCTTTGCCGCTTCCCAGTTAACTGCCATCGGTTCCGGGGTATTGGCATTCTGCTCCGTCATATATATCGCCAAGTCCACTTTACCGCGTTCAAGGCGGGTGGTAATGATAGTACGGATATCCAACTCATGGGCACGAAGCTGCGGGAACAGACGTGTGGACAGGTCCATGGATTTGGAATTAAGGGAACGGATTTCACATATCAGTTTACGTCCGCGGAGTTGGCTTTCGGCTTTGCCATAACCGGTCATGGATAATATCATAGATATTATATTTTAGATTTGAGGTTTGATATTTTAGATTTATTTTCCTATACAGAACTTACTGAAAATATTGGAAAGCACATCCTGGTTCGTTATCTGTCCTGTCACTTCGCCGAGGGCGGAAAGGCAGTCCTGAAGATCCAACGAGAGGAGTTCACCAGACAGATCGGTCGTCAGTCCTTCCTGCACCCTTACAATGGCTTCATGCGCACAAAAGACGGCCTCGTAATGGCGAGCATTACTGAGCATGACAGCAGAGGTCTGCATAGAGTCTTGCGCCAAGCGAACCAATTCGCGTTTGAGAGATTCCATCTCCCCCGACTTAGCGGATATACAAAGAGGGGGTTGGAGATTGGAAGTTGAAGATTGAAGATTGGAATTTGGGGATTTCAAATCACATTTGTTGTACACCTCCATGACAGTTCCGTTGGTCTCAATGGTTAGAGGCTTCGGATTGGTAGCATCCAAAAGATGAATGACAATCTGCGCATCCAATGCCGCTTTTCGGCTGCGCTCAATACCCATATTCTCAAGCGTGTCATCGGTGTCGCGCAGTCCCGCAGTATCAATAAGACGGAAGAGGATACCCTCCATAACAAGCGTATCTTCTACGGTATCGCGTGTCGTACCCTGGATATCACTCACAATAGCACGCTGCTCGCCTAATAAGGTATTGAGAAGGGTTGACTTGCCAGCATTAGGCGCTCCGACAATCGCCACAGGAATGCCGTGACGGATCGCGTTACCGGTTCGGAACGAAGCCAGGAGAGAAGACAATTTCCGTTCTATTTCACAGGCCAGATCCGTCAGTTCGGAACGGTCCGCAAACTCCAGCTCCTCGTGATCGGCAAAGTCCAATTCCAATTCAACAAGGGAAGTGAAATGAAGCAATCTTTCGCGCAAGGACGCCAATTCGCTGGAGACAGAGCCCCGGAGCTGGCTGAGCGCCAGGTCTTTCTCCGCTTTCGACTGAGCCGCAATGAGATCGGCGACGGCTTCCGCCTGCGTCAGGTCCATGCGTCCGTTCAGAAAGGCACGGCGTGTGAACTCACCGGGTTCCGCCGCTTTGCAACCGGCATCAATGAGCCAATGAAGCATTTCCTGCTGGATATACAGGCTGCCATGACAGGCAATCTCCACCGTATCTTCTCCGGTAAATGAATGGGGCGCACGGAAGACGGAACAAAGGACTTCGTCCAAGAGTTCGTTCTTCCGCTGAATACGGCCAAAATGCACCGTATTCGGGAGTGCGTCCCGCAGAGAGACACGACCGCAAAAAAGACTATCCACCACAGGGATAGCTTGTTCTCCGGAAACACGAATCACGGCTATTCCACCGGAACCGTAAGGGGTCGATATCGCAGCAACGGTACTCATAGCGTAAAAATCTTTGCAAAATTACTGCTTTTTTTGCATATATGCAAATAAAATAACTATTTTAACCAAAAAAGACGGAAATAGAAGGTAATACGAAACTAAAAATCCCGCATACCGTCTAAGTATGCGGGATTTTAGAATTATCAGAGAATCATCGGATCCATTCGAACTTGCCGCCTTTGGCAATCTTCTTTGTTTTGGAATCGAAGAAGACATAGAAGTAGGGCTGTGCAGGCGATGCGTTGAAGACAACACCGTTGGCAGAAGTCAAGGCGTTCTTAAGCACTTTATTGCCATTCTCCTGAACTTCGACTTCGACATCCGCGGGATCGGCCGTCGGGATTGTCTCAATCATGAGCAAGCGTCCGGCATAGTCGTACACGCCTATTTGAATACCGATACCAATGGTGACGGCTTTGTACTGTCCGTCCCCGATATAGATGAACAGGTAGTCATCTGTATCCACTACGCTGGAAGCAGACCAGTCGGCATACACGAAATTGAGTACATAGACGAAGGTCGTTCCGTCTTCCGCGGTACAATAGACCTCAACGGACTTTCCGTTTTCAACCGTGTTCTCCATTCCAAGCTCCCATGTAGCCAAAGAATCCAACGGTTCCGCCGTTATCTCCGGTACATTCGCACCCGGCGCCAACACGATGGTATACGTGAGCGTATCCATATGATAATCACGCACCTCCACACCATCCAACCAGATCATGCTCAAACGTGCTTCCGAAGACAGCAGGATGGTCTGGTCGATGGTATAGACACCAATCGTACCATCCGCAGCGGTGACAAAGATCTGAATGACGTTATCCACCAATGTGAGCGTGACCATAGCGTCAGCGTCTTCGGGAATGGCGGTGATATCCGTTTCGCTGCACAGCGCATACTCCTTCGTGCCAACCGGATAGACCAGCTCATAACTTAGCGAATCGCGACGGAAACCGTCAACCGTCACACCACGAACCTGCAAGTCCGCCAGGTACCAGTTCGAAGACAAGAGATGAACAAAAGTAAGCGTATATTCGGATGTCGTCACGCCATTTCCGGCCGTGACGGTGATGGTCAGTTCCGTATTCCCGATCCAGACGGTATCCACCTGCTGCTGGTCGTCTGCCGTTATCCATGTGACAACCGGCATCTGAGCGCCATACACTACGGTGTCCAGATAATTATACTCATCCGGTTCGAAGCCTCTTTGCTGTATGCCGTCCAGTTCGATAGAAAGCAAATTCGCATTCTTAGAAGGCAGGTAGACGAAGGTCACGGTATAGGTATTCATTGTCACACCGTCTTCCGCCACCACAACAATCCTATTATCCGTGATAAGCATTGTGGCAGCCGAGTCTGCGGTGACCGCCGTGATAATCGGCTCGGCTGCCCCAAAGGACAGCGAAATGACATAATTGAACTCATCGGCATAAAACGATGCTATCGGTGTTCCATCCAACGAGATTGATTCCAAATACGCATTTGTAGACTTCGCAATCGTGAAAGTAACAACATATGCATTCGTATGTACTCCGTCTTCCGCCTTAACCGTAATGGTAACGACTTGTCCGTTTGTAGTAACGACTGCCGTACTCTTGTTATCCGTCAATACATAATCCAGTTCCGGCAAGGTCACCGTACCGTATGGCAGTTCGATAGAATACGAGAGTTCATCAGACCGGAAGTCCTCTACCGCATTCTCGCCCACAAACAGGTTGGCGAGCGTGCAGACCTCAGAAGGCATCACATTGACCTGTACCGTATAGGTGTTCGTAGTCACGCCGTCTTCCGAAGTAACCACGAAGGTGACGGTAGCCGAAGAACCATTCGGCACGGTATTCATCTCCACAGAAGCTCCTTCACAGGCGACAGAAGCCAGTTGCGGGATAGAAGAGCCTGTCGGCAGTTCGATGGTATAGTTGTATTTCGTCGGCTGGAATCCGTCAAGCAGCACCTCGTCCGCCGTAATCGCCGTAAGATAGGCATCGGTAGCGAGTGCATGGAGATGAACGAGGACGGAATAGCGACTCTGCGTCCTACCATCCGCCGCCGTTACCAAGACAAAGACCGCCGCGTTGTCGGCACTAATCGGAACGATGGTATAACGCACTTCGGCATCCTCGTCCTGCGGTGTAGCGGAGAAGGAATCCAAAGACGGCAAAGAAACCACATAATCATACGTCTGCTCGTAGAAGTCCGGCACCATTTCGCTATTGGTAGCCATAGACGCCAACAAGGCATTCGAAGACGGGTTACGCGGGATGATATAAATAGTATCCAGTGCGGCATCAGAATCAAAGACATTGATATAATAGCACGTATCGGTGGTAATCATCGTCACACTATCCAAAGCATACTCACGGTCATAGTTGATGACCGGCTGTTCAACCAGGTTCGTCAGACGCGCTGTGGAAACCCCCGTAACCGGGTCCTCCGCCGGCACCATGGTAACAATAGAAGATGCACCTCCGACAGCATCCGTCCACGCCGCATAGTAAATCTTCTGTGCACCGCTTTCGGCAGTCACCGTAATGACATATGCCGTGTCGTTGGCCGTGACAGTGACCGTCTGATAAGGCGAACCCTTGGTGACAGAGAGGTCCAAATTGTCCAACTGATAACTGATAGAAGTATTCGTTGATTGCGGACGTGTGACAGAAAGCGTGTAATCCGTATAGGAGAGGTTTTCACCGTAGTTGCGGATAGTAGCCGTACGTATTCCGTTCACCTCGTCCGACCAAGTCACAACAGGCATCTGATCCTGTACACCATGCGTGAAAGTCAAAGAAGGAGTGCCGTAACTGTCGGCATCGATAGTCGCAGTGATGTCTGTTCCGCTAATAGCCGCCACTACACCATTGACCTTCAGACCGGAGAGGTCCGAGCGATAGTTCAGACGCAGGTTGTCGAAATACATCTCTGACGTAAAACGGTTACTATTAATAGCTCCATTAGAACTTACAAAATAATTCTCCAAGACATCCGAGTTAGCCGTACTAATCAGGATATCCAGCGTCATCGGAATATAATTATCATCGTATGTGATATCACGTGTGAGAGTCTGCCAAGTTTTCTTGGTCATACCGCTGAAGTTCTGCGCATGGTTAACCTGCCGCATACCATTCGCATTATAGATAAAGCGCCAACCAGTCACTTTATTATATTCCTGCAGATTATAATCCAGCTGCACCTGGTCCGGCGTATTGCGGAAGGAAATCGGGTCACCAAACGCCAGCGAGGAGTGTATCTCATAGAACCAAAGCAACCATTTTCCTACGGCTATGGTCGGCTTGGAGAGCGACAGGAAGCCCGGCATGGATTCCGCCGAAGTCAACAGATACACGGTACTCAGGTCAGCAGCATTCGCTCCTTCGGTTTTCTGAGAAGCGATAGGAGCGGAACACTCATCCGGATGATAGGTACCGGCATCGCCGGAAGTAATAGCATTGATAGGCGCATACCATCCGTTCGGGAATTTACCTTTGGCATTGCCGGCATCCGTATTCGTATAATCCGTCCAATTATTGAAACCCAAGTCAAACGTAATATCATTCGGATAATAGAAGGTTACCAGATAAGTGTGCTTGTATTCTCCGGTTTCACCGGCTTCCACAGTCAGCTTAACCCATTTGTCATTTCTATCTACATCCACTTCAGCACCCTCCTGCGCGGTATAGGTAACAGCCGGTGTCTCCCCTGTGACGGAGAGTACATAATTATAGATATCAGATCGGAACTGCGAGATTGAAGTACCGCCCACCTGAATATCCAACAGTTGCGCCGGGTCGAGACGGTTCACATTCGGAGTAATGGTATATACCTTATCCGCCTCAGACGGATTGAGCGATTTGACTGTGATGATCGTCGGCTCCAAGACACCCCCATCGAGGACATAAATCTCCTGCTCGGGGTAGTTCTTCACCATGGATACGATATTGATACCGGTAGTGCCATAAGGCATGTCCAGTATGAAGTCCGGTCCTTGGCTCATATCGAGTGCTCCTACGCCGTCCACAACAATACTCAACAACTCATTCGTCTTATCCGGCCAAGCGAGCTGGTAAGAGAACGAATAGGTAGCCTGCGTACCGTCTTCCGCCGTTACGCGAATCGTGGACGGTCGTCCTACCGGCGATTCGGTAATGACGAGTGATTGTTCCGGTTCTGCCCGTTCAACCGTCAGCGAAGGTGAGTGCGTAGTACCATAAGGCAGACTAATGCCCGTATAGGTTTTCGTAGCCGGATTGAACTCAAAGTTCACTCCGTCGATCTCCACCGAGGCGAGACTAGTATTGCTCGAACGCGGCACGGTAAAGAGCACCGTATAGGTCTTCTGCGTGGTCTTGTCGGCCGCTACGACGGTGATGCGCGTCGGTTGATTGACAGTACCGTGCTCAACGGTAATCGTCTGACCTTTGGCAGCAGCCACCGGCATGACGGCCGGCACCTGATAAGTACGCCAAGGCAGCGAATAGGTATAAGCGGTAGTGTTTTGATTGAAGTCCGCATACAACGTACCGTCAATATAAAGCGCCGCCAGATTGGCATTATCGGAAAGCGGGAACGAATCCATGGGGAAAGCCGGCAGCTGCACCTCGTCAGGTGAGTTCAAACGAATGGTGTAAGTGTTGGGCGTACCTTCTTCCGGTGTGACGACGATCCGCACAAGTCCGTATGAAGCCGGCGTAGAGATCGCGACCGACTGACCGGGATTAGCGAGCACCGTCACTTTGGGCATCTGCGCGCTCTCCCATACCAGCATGTAGTCGAGGTGCTCGGAGACAAAGTCTTCCAGTTCGACGCCATTCAGATAAATCATCTGCAGGAAAGCGTTCGCGGACTTCTCCACCTCAAAGGTGAGCAGATAGACACGGGTGGTGCCATTTCCGGCTGTAACAGTCAGGCGCACCGTCATCTGCGTCTGGTTCACCGACACCGTCACACGCTGATACTCATCTCCGGTGGTATAAGTCACAGCCGGCAGCGTCGTCGTACCAGCCGGCAGGAAGAGGCGGTATTGGAGCGTATCGGAATTGTAGTTCACTATCGGTTCGCCATCCACGAAGACAGCCTGAAGAGAGTTATTGGTTGATTTCTCGGTCTGGAAATTAAGGCGATAGGTAGTCGTTGCACCACTGGCCGCCGTCACCTCAATACGCGTGACACCATCCACTCCTCCTTCGGTCATCTGCACGGTCTGATAGGCATCTCCTTTTGTCCATGTAATCGCCGGAAGAGAGTTGGTGCCTAAAGGCAAAGTAATCGTATAAACCGTTTTCTCCGGTGTGAAATCCGCCAAAGCCTCGCCATCCAGAAAGATACCAGACAAATACGAATATGAAGAGGCTTCAATCTTGTAGGTAATTTTATATGTTTTTGTCAAGGTCGACCCCGGGATGGAAACCTGAATCTGCGCACCCTGCTCAAGACTATTATTCAGCAGCTGTATGGTCTGCAAACCCTCTTCGTAATTGGACTCCCATGTGACAGCCGGAGGTGTAGTAGTGCCCAAAGGTAACGAGACATTATAGTTCGATTTCGTCGGGACAAATCCCGGAAGCAAGTTTCCGTCCAGATAGATACCTTTCAGCGTCACGTCCGTTAAAGCGGCTACGGAGAAAGATATATTATATACCATCTGCGTAGTACCGTCACCGGCAGTGACCGTAATCGTCGCCGTACCCGTAGGCGAAGCAGGCTGGCTGATCATCACATTCGCCGTACCATCCTGTGCAGTAGCTGTGATTTCCGGCGCTTGCGTAGTACCGAAAGGCAAAGCCACGTTATAGGAAGTGAGGTAAGCATTGAAGCCATTGATGGTCTGTCCATTGACCCGAATATCCGCCAGACGTGCGTTATTGCTGGCTTCGGAAACAAAGCGGATGGTATAGGTAGTAGTGGAACTGCCATCTTCCGCCGTAACGGTGATCGTAGTAGGCGCTCCATCGACCTGACCATAGTTAATGACACACTCCGAAGCCCCGAGTTGGCGTCCCGGGAAATTGGCCTTACCGCCACGGTTGTTGGTCAGAGAGCCTGCTCCACGAACACATGTGATGACAGGCATCGTAGTAGCGCCCAAGCCCAGACTGCATGTCTGCGGCTCGGTGCTGTTCGGATCAAACCCTTTCCACTCCTTATTCGTTACACCGTTATTGAGGTAAATCTTCTGAACCTTACTGGAGTACACCAGATGGATATCATCTACATCCATAGACGTACCCGCGTTCTGGCCACTATTGGCACGGAAATTAGGATAGTTACCGGCAGAAAGAATTACGTTGCATTTCTCCGGAACATCGTCATTGAAATAATAGATAGGAACCGTGATACGCGTCCAGTTAGCATAGGCTTTCTTCTCATAATACCACCCTTCCGCAATCTGGTTCGCCAACACAGGAGTACCACACTCGTTGCCGTCCAAAGCCTGACGGATATCGGATTCCTCATCCACACAGCATTGCGGAGCAGAGGAAGAAATATCCGTACAAGTGAGGTTTTTCGCCTTATAAGAGGTACCTCTTGAAGTACCACTCCAAGCATAGTAAATGAGGTTGAAGTTCTCGTCTTTGGTATGATCGCCTGCTGCGCTTGATGCGGAACTGTCATAATAACGCTTAATCCATACGACCATGGAATCCGGACGATAAGTCCACGAAATACCTCCGTATGTTCCGGCCGTAGCATCATCGATTGCCGTCACGCTGGAGACATATGCCCAAGGCGTACCTAGAGATACATATCCCGGCGAAGTAGCACCGATACCCACGACCGCCACAAACTGGTCCTGAATCTTCAACGCAGAACCGGAACGTCCGGTGGTCTTGTGAGCAAAATTGAACTTAAAATTCATCTGCTCCACATTGGAGTAATTCCAATATTTCGGCTGGGCATTTCCATCAAACTGAGCACCCGACCAATCCTCAAAACCCGGGTCGGGAAGTTGTTGTGCAAAGGTCACCGATGTCATCACCGACATCAAAAAGACTAATGCAAAGTGTAAAAATTTACTCATGTTCATATTTTTATTAAAATCTTTCCGTTTTTAGGGTCCCCAAAGGGCCAAATTTTATCGGCTGCAAAATTACTGCTTTTTTGTCAACCCCACAATAGCGAAGTTTATTAAAAGATATACGATTATTAAGCAGCACTCTAAAGAGTGTTGCAAAATACGGTTTACAAAATGTACGAATTTTAAGAATACCTTAAATAATTGACGATTGAGCGATTGACGAGGTACGATTGATTGACGATTAAGTATTATTGACGATTGACCAATTGACGAAGTACAATTGATTGACGATTGAATATTAAATCTGTATATCTATCAATCTCAATAGATTGTCAGCGAGTCTGTCCCAGACGATGGAGATGACAAAGCATGAGCGAACCGTCTTCGCGGCGAAGATGCATGCCGTTTCCTTCGCAGAAAGAGAAGGCTTTGCATTCCTTGCATGGTTCGATCTTTTTCATCCACGAACGGTCACGGTAGGGTTTGAAGCCATGTTCCCAGACATCCCAGAAGGAATCATGATAAATATTCCCCTGATAATATTTTCCGCGGATGGAAGTGCACGCAGAAATAGAGCCGTCTATAAGAATGGAAGCGACGCTGATACCTGCCGCACAATGATAGAGATGGTCACGGACGCGGCCTTCGTAGGTACCGAGATAACCTTCGCACGAATACGACACATGCCGTCCGGCTTCGCGCTCCGAGACAATGAAATCCATGAGATATTTGAACTCCTCGTCCGAAAGGATGAGTTCCGGGTTTTCCGCCGCACGCCCCATAGGGTCAATGCCAAAGACGCGCCAATCCCGCACGCCGAGCGACCAGAGCATATCGCGTATAGCGGGCAAGTGATCAATCGTACGCCGGTTGACGCAGGTAACGACGTCCCAAGCTAATAGTGAACCATTAGCCATTTGAGATTTAAGATTGGAGATATGAGATTTATTATAATCTGCGATCAGTTTGATAGCACGGGTGGCACCTTCAAAGGCAAGAGGGTGCTGACGAAGCCAAATATGATCCTGCTCGAGACCGTCACATGAGACAGTGATAGAACGGAGACCGACTTGGATAAGTTCGTGGAACCTCTTGTCCGTAAGCGCCAGACCGTTGGTGACCATGCCCCATGGATATCCCCGTTGCATGAGGGCGCGGCCTACGTCCGCGAGGTCTTTGCGCATAAGCGGTTCACCGCCGGAGATGACAATCATCACACAGTGTGGGTCCACATGGGGCGTTATCTCGTTATCTATGACGCGCAGAAAATCCTCCGCCGGCATATCCGGCGTCTCGACCGACGCGATGCAATCGCTACCACAATGGAGACAATGGACGTTACAACGGAGCGTTGACTCCCAGAAGAGCTGGCGCAAAGGATGGAGTTCCTTGAGATTCCTACGGCGCAGACTTTCCAGCCAAAGGGCTATTTTGAGTTTCAGTTTCATTCGTCCTCAGTGTTGTGAATTTCAGGCATGGGTCCAATGTACTCGGGATTCACCGAATCGACAGGCGCAGGACCGTAGAGAACCTGAAGCGTATCTTCCGGTTCAGGGACTCCGTATTTAGGTTCCGGAGCTCCGTATTTCACCAGATAATTACAGGAGGCGAGACCACCAACGAGGCCGACTATCGCTGCAGCCAAGACCTTGTTAGAAAACTGCAAGTACTTCCTCTTCATAACGAATGAATTTTGAAATCGGGTGCAAAATTACTACAAACTTTTCAAATTTGCAATATTTTGGGCAAAAAAATTCGTCTATGCCCGCATAAGCAGCATTTTTTTCACCCAAGAGATTGCAGTTATTTTAAAAAATAGCTTGGCCGTTAACTTGAAAGTTTATAGTTTATAGAAGTTTATAAGTTGATTGGTTGATTAGTTGAGGAGTGAATGCTACATCAAGCAAATATCACAAAAACATACGAAAAAACGAGCGAACAAATATGTTTTGGCACGGAATTTGTTATATAATAACAGACCATCCTGCGGACTAAAAGAATAAAGACAGCTACGCTAAAGGATTAAAGACAAAACGCGAACGGTCGAACATAAGCGATATTAATATAAAATACCATATTCAATTATGCAAAATCCAGTGGATATCCGGGAACTTCAAGAGCGTGTAGAACGCGAGAGTTCGTTTGTAGATGCCTTGACATTAGGCATGAATCAAGTGATTGTAGGTCAGAAACATTTGATTGAGAGTTTATTGATCAGTCTGTTGAGCGACGGTCACATCCTATTGGAAGGTGTGCCGGGTTTGGCAAAGACGAAAGCAATCAAGACGCTGAGCGACCTAATTAAGGCGAATTTTAGTCGTATTCAGTTTACTCCGGACCTGCTACCGGCGGATGTGCTGGGTACGCAGATTTACAGCCAGAAGAGCGAAGAGTTCACGGTCAAACGCGGTCCTATCTTCGCTAATTTTGTGTTAGCAGACGAGATCAACCGTGCTCCGGCGAAAGTACAGAGTGCCTTACTCGAGGCGATGCAAGAGCGTCAAGTGACGATTGGCGAGAAGACATTCAAGTTGGATGACCCGTTCCTGGTGCTGGCCACCCAGAACCCAATTGAGCAGGAAGGAACCTACCCTCTTCCGGAGGCGCAGACAGACCGTTTCATGTTGAAGGTGGTAATCGGTTATCCGAAGAAAGATGAGGAGCAGGCTATCATCCGTCAGAACATCGCAGCGGAGCAGAAGCAGGTATTGCCGATACTCTCAACAGAGGATATCATCAAAGCCCGCAAGATCGTGAACGAGGTGTATCTGGACGAGAAGATAGAACGCTACATTGTGGATATCGTGTTTGCCACCCGTCAGCCGGAAGAATATGGCATGAAGGACATGAAACAGATGATTGCATTCGGCGGCAGTCCTCGTGCAAGTATCAACATGGCGAAGGCAGCTCGCGCGTACGCGTTCATTCATAGAAGAGGATACGTAACGCCGGAAGATGTACGTGCTGTATGCTACGACGTGCTGCGTCACCGTATCGGTCTGACCTATGAGGCAGAGGCCAATAACGTGACGACGGAAGATATCATTACGGAAGTGCTGAATGCGGTGCAAGTCCCCTAAAGTGACAATGTACAATGTACAAAGGAACTGATAATGACAAGTGAAGAGTTATTACAAAAAGTTCGGAAGATAGAGATCAAGACGCACGGATTGAGTCGGAACATCTTCGCAGGCGAATACCACAGCCAGTTCAAAGGCCGTGGTATGGCGTTCAGCGAGGTGCGTGAGTACCAACCGGGTGATGACGTGCGGTCCATTGACTGGAACGTGACGGCACGAATGAACCGACCGTATGTCAAGATCTATGAGGAAGAGCGAGAACTGACGGTGATGTTGCTCATCGATGTCAGCGGCAGCCGTAACTTCGGTACGGTAAGCCAGATGAAACGCGACGTGATGACTGAAGTAGCCGCTACTCTTGCTTTTTCCACTATCGAGAACAACGACAAAGTGGGTGTGATATTCTTCAGCAACCAAGTGGAGAAATTCATTCCACCCAAGAAAGGAAAGAGCCATGTGCTGCATATCATCCGCGAGTTGCTGAGTTTCGAACCGGAGCATACGGGAACAGACATCAACGCAGCGCTTCAGTACCTGACGAATGCGCAGAAGAGACGTTGTGCGGCGTTTTTGATTTCGGATCTAATTGATCCGAAATTCAGTTGTCAGCCGTCAGTCGTCAGCCTTCAGAAAGCATCGCCGATTGTGATTGCGAGCCGGAAGCACGATTTGAATGTGATTCAGATTTACGACCGGCGCGATGCAGAGTTGCCGAATGTAGGTCTAATCAAAGTGCGTGATCCGGAGACCGGCAAACGCATTTGGGTGGACACGGCGTTACACCGGATACGTGAGGCATATGCGCATACATGGGAGTTACAACAGTACGCGTTAGACACGGTATATCAGAAAACGGGTATCAACCATGTGTCCATCCTTACGAGTGAAGATTATGTGAAAGCTTTAATGCGCTTGTTCGCGCATTAATGGTCCTTTGGACGTTAAATTGTTAGAGATGTTAAACTTATTATTAGCAATAGCAGTCAGCGCGAGTATCGATTCGACACAGCTTCAGCTGGGCGATCAGACGCAGATGCACGTGACGATCACACAGAACGATACGGAACAGGTGCTAAAACCCAATTTCCGCAAGCAATTACCAGCAGGCGTCGAGTGCGTTGAAGCCGGCAAGACAGATACCACCATGTCAGGCGACGGAAAGATGCAAATCAGTCAGGATATGACTATTGCCGGTTTCTACGACACCACCTTTGTCATCCGTCCGTATGCAGTAACCGCCAACAACGACACAATCTATGCCGATGCGATGAACCTGACGGTCATGTTACCGGAAGGGATGCAAGAGCAGCAGGCCTTAGAGGATATCAAAGACATCGTGAATGTACCGATATGGTGGTGGGATATTGTCAAATGGCTTCTGTTAGGTCTGGGAATAGCACTAACCGTTGGTGTGCCATTCTACTGGTGGATGAATTCAAGACGTAACAAGCAGATGGTACTGGTAAAGAATTACGTCCGTCCGGCCGATATTATCGCGTTAGAGAAACTTGACGCCATCCAAGCAGCCAAACGCTGGCAAAAAGGCGAGATCAAACAGTATCAGACCGAATTGACAGATGTAGTGCGCGAATATATCAGCCGGCGTTTTGCAGTACACAGTTCCGAAAAGACGAGCGACGAGACACTACGAGAAATGAAGCCGATTCTCGCAGGCCGTCAGCCATCAGATGTCAGCATTCAGAATGGTCCGGAACTGTATGAGAAGTTACAGAAGATGCTCAAACTCGCCGACCTTGTCAAATTTGCCAAATGGCAAGCCACACCTGAGGAGAATGAACAGTCATTGGCTACCGCATACGAGTTTGTGAAGACGACCAAGGACAAGCATGCCCCTGCACAAGAAATACAGGAGCCGCCAACGGATAACGGCCAGGGAGAAGAACACGGAAACGGAAACGGATTAACAAAGATAATCCTGGTAGCCCGAATAGCAAGGCTGCTGACAAGATTATGAGATCAAATGACATATTGAGATGAATTTCGCAAGTCCTGAATATTTATTTTTACTGCTGCTACTGCTACCGATTACGGGTTGGTACATCTATGAGATGCACAAATCCGATGCGAGTGTGCAGCTAAGCGATACAAGTTCGCTGAGTACGCAACCGAAGAGTTTCCGCATATGGCTGCTGCACGTACCATTTGCGCTTCGTTTTGCAACAATATGCCTATTGAGTATTGCATTAGCGCGTCCGCAGTCATCCCGAGTAGGCGGACGTGATGAGTCCACAGAGGGAATCGATATCATGATGGCGTTGGACGTATCGGGAACGATGCTGGCGGAAGACTTCAAGCCGAACCGTCTGGAAGCGGCCAAAGCCGTTGCTTCAGACTTCGTCATGGATCGCCCCAACGACCAGATGGGTCTGGTGGTGTTTGCCGGAGAGAGTTTCACACAATGCCCTCTGACGACTGACCAGAAAGTATTAGTCGATTTGATCCAATCCGTCCAATTCGGTACTATCGAAGACGGAACGGCTATCGGCTTAGGTCTTGCCAATGCGGTCAACCGAATGAAAGACAGCAAGACAAAGTCAAAAGTGATTATCTTGCTGACCGATGGCAGCAACAACCGCGGCGACATCGATCCGATGACTGCAGCAGAGATTGCCCAGACCTTTAAGATTCGTGTCTATACCATCGGTATCGGCAGTTACGGCAAAGCGCGTGTACCTATTCAGACCCCATACGGCGTACAATACACGATGCTTGATTCGGAGTTTGACGAAGGCACATTGCGACGCATAGCGGAAACGACCAACGGACAATATTTCCGGGCTACCGACAACACGGATCTGCGTGAGATTTATGAGCAGATCGACCAGTTGGAGAAAACCAAGCTGCGGGTTCGTGAATACAGCCGGAGCCATAAAGAGAATTTCATGCCGTTCCTCATCGCCGCAATCGCATGTTTAGGTTTAGAAATCCTATTGAGACATTTTGTATTACGCACAATAAGTAATTGATTCTATGATATTTGCAAACGAAGATATATTATGGTTCCTGTTTGTGGTACCGGTATGTGTGGCAGCCTATATCGCTTATACCATATACAAGAACCGTCAAATAGCCACATTTGGCGACCCGGCCTTGATGGAAGAATTGATGCCTAATGCAAGTCCCACTCGTCCACCGCTGAAGTTCGCCCTTCTGATGGTCTGTCTGACACTGCTAATTTTCGCGGCAGCCCGCCCTCAATACGGTATCCGTGACAAGGAAGAAGAGAAACAGGGTATCGAAGCGATGATTGCTTTGGATATTTCCAATTCCATGTATGCAGAGGACGTAGCCCCGAACCGTTTGGAACGCGCCAAACAGATGGTGAGCAAACTAGTGGATAACATGACGAATGACCGTATCGGTTTAGTCATTTTCGCCGGAGACGCCTTTATCCAACTTCCTATCACAAGTGATTATGCCTCCGCCAAAATGTTCCTGAATGCGATATCGCCAGAATTGATTCGCACCCAAGGCACCGCCATCGGTGCCGCATTGGATATGAGTGCAGCCGGTTTTGATGCAGAGCTATCGGATGCCGGACGCGCCATCATCATCATTACCGACGGCGAGAACCATGAAGACGATGCCATCCAGGCCGCTCAACGTGCATACGAATCGGGTATCCGTGTCATTGTAGTAGGTATCGGCAAACCCGAAGGAGCCTTTATTCCGATGCCCGGCACAGGAGATTTTCTGAAAGACCGTTCCGGCGAACGAGTAGTCAGCAAGTTAAACGAAGAGATGTGCCAGCAGATTGCCCAAGCGGGACAGGGACTATATGTACATTGCGACAATACCAACACCGCTTTGCGGACAATCCAAAAGGAATTAGAAGACTTAGGAAAAGCGCAATTCAAAGGACTGGTATATAAAGAATACAACGAGCAATTCGCATCCTTTGCATTGCCAGCCATACTTCTGCTGGTTATCGAGTTCTTTGTCTTCAGCCGCAAGAACAAAACGATTACGAAGTTAGACATATTCGGAGAAATGAAAGAAGAACAGCTATGAAACGATTTATCATCAGTACCATATTTTCCGTCCTGTTTATCTCTGCCTTTGCACAACGCGAATGGAGTACCGTTCGCAGCGGAAACAGAGAATACCGGGATTCGCTATACATACAGGCGTTATCAGCGTACGCAGATGCCGTCAAGACCAATCCCAACAGCTATGCAGCCAATTTCAATTTAGGCAACGCGTTATATCAGTTGAACGACTCTGCCATGTATGAGAATGCGTTGCTTGCCTATGGCAATGCCGCCCTGCAGACCATCCATGAGGACAGCACAATCAATGATCCTGTCCGCTATGCAAACGCCGTGTATAACATGGGTAACTGCTACGCCAAACTAAACAAAATGAATGAAGCCAAACAGGCTTATATGGAAGCGCTGCGGAAAAATCCCAAGGATGAAGACGCGCGCAAAAACTTAGCAATACTTCTTCATATGCCGAAAGAGCAAAGCCAGCAACAATCCTCATCCTCTCAGGACAAGCAAGAAAACAAGGAAGACCAGCAAGAGCAACAACAGGAGCAAGAACAGCAGCAAGAGGAAAGGAAAGAAAATCAGATGGATAAAGAAACGGCAGAACAATTGTTAGAAGCACTTGAAGAAGACAAGCCCGTCCAATCGAAAGGAAAAGGTCAATTAGAAAAAAACTGGTAGTATGAAAAGATTTATATCCATAGTATTATGCATCGGCATGGCTTTAGCGAGCTTTGCCGATGAGGTTGTTTTTAAAGCGAAGGCCCCTAATCAAGCGATTGCGGGCAGACCTTTTCAGATAACCTTCTCCATCAATCAACAAGGACGTGATTTACGCGCTCCCCAATTCACGGATTTCGATGTGCTAAGCGGTCCGTATACCTCCACCAGCAGCAGCACATCCTACGTCAACGGTCAGCGCACATCTTCATTCGAGCAGAGTTATACGTATACGTTGAGAGCGACCAAAGCCGGTACATTCACCATTGCTCCCGCTTCCGTCAAGGTGAACGGAAAAGAGTATCAATCCAACGGTGTTCGTATTGAGGTGCTGCCGGAAGACGAGAAACCGAATCAGAACACTCAAAATACCCAGACGAACCGAAACAATCCGAGCAACACCAAGAGTTCCGGCGAGATATTTGTGCGCACCATAGTATCGAAGACCACTGTACATGAGCAGGAAGCCATCTCGCTGACGTACAAACTCTATTTCGCCAATGTAGAAGGTCTGCAACTGACCAACAACACCAAACTGCCGGAGTTCACCGGTTTCCTTAAACAAGAAATTGAGCAAAAGGAGTTGCAGGCGGAATTAGAGCACTACAACGGCAAGAACTACCAGACAGCGGAACTAATCAAGTATGTTCTATTCCCTCAACGTTCCGGCGACATCGTGATTGAACCGGCATACTTTGAATTCATGACACAAGTACGCGTACAACAACGTGTCCGCAGCATTTTCGACGATTATTTCGATTCGTACACCAACGTGCCTCGTGACGTGAAGGCACCGGCCGTAACCATTCATGTGGATGCGCTGCCGAAAGGCAAACCGAACGGATTCTCCGGCGGTGTAGGCTCATTCAGCATCTCCTCCAACATCTCCAAAACAGAGATGAATGTGAACGATCCGTTTACGGTCAAAATAACCATCAGTGGTGAAGGCAACATGAAACTGCTCAAAACACCCACGATCGACTGGCCTGCCGGACTGGAGGTATATGACTCGAAAGTGAACAATAACTTCAATATCACCAAAGCAGGATTCAAAGGTTCCAAGACGATTGAGTATCCGGTAATTGCACGCAGTGCAGGCGAATACATCATTCCGGCCGTGCAATTCAGCTACTACGATGTTCGTGAGAACCGCTACAAGACATTATCCACAGAGGAATACACTATTCACGTACAGCGTGGAGTAGATGATGCATCGGCTGCGTCAAACAGCGCCACATCGTCCACCGCAGTAGTCAATTACACCCAGAAAGAGGATATCAAACAGATTACATCCGACATCCGTTTCATAGATACAAAAAGCAATTGGCGCAAGAGACAAAGCAGACACCTGATTGAATACGGCAGTGTTGAATTCTGGTTATGCTATCTGCTTCCCTTAGGTATCGCCATTCTCCTGCTTATAGTACTCCGGAAACGGATTAAGGAGAATGCAGATCTCACGCGCGTCCGTTACAAACGCGCAAACAAAGTAGCCCAGAAACGGTTGAAAGCAGCGCAGGCAGCCCTGAAATCAAATGACAAAGACCGGTTCTACGCTGAGATTGAGCGTGCCGCATGGACCTATCTCAGCGACCGTCTGTCCATTCCTACTGCCGATCTGAACAAGGAGAATATCTCTTCCATCTTACAACAGAAAGGAGTAAGCGAAACGCTGATTGCAGAAGTGATGAACGTGCTCAGTACGGCAGAGTTTGCGCGATACGCTCCCACCAGCAACCATACCATGGACGATTTATACCGCGATACAACCAAACTGATCGATAACTTAGAAAACGAGAAAATATGAGACGCTTAATACTTTGGCTAATGGCTATCAGCTTCGGATCGTTAGCTTTCGCCCAGAATGCTTTTGACGAAGCCAATACGGCCTATTCAGAAAACCGCTATGCAGAAGCGGCCGCCCGGTACGAGACGCTGCTGCAAGAGCAACAGAATGCAACACTGTATTATAACTTGGGCAACGCGTACTACAAAGACAAGAAGTACGCCAAAGCTATCTTGAACTATGAACGTGCATTACGGTTAGAACCAAATCACAAAGATGCGAAGTTCAATCTGGAGGTAGTACAGAGCAAGACTAAAGACAATATCCCGGAGCAGGATTTCTTCCTTGCCGTATGGTTCCGAACCATACGCAACTGGTGCAGCGAACATACCTGGACGATACTATCCATTGTGCTGTTTATCATCACATTAACGGGTATCCTTATCTTCCTATTAGGGCGAGAGTCATTGTTACGCAAGACCGCATTTCATACCGCGTGGATTACCCTACTCTTCTGTATCCTGTCCGGCGTGAACGCCTATTCACTGCACAAAAAAAATACCCTGCACAATGAAGCAATCATTATGCAGGATAGTGTAGAAGCCAAATCTTCTCCCAATGGAGACACCACCATTTTCATACTGAACGAAGGCACCAAAGTGACCGTTCGCGAAGTACTGAATGAATGGGTCAACGTGAAGGTTGGGAAGAACGAGGGCTGGATCCCTTCGAGGAATCTTGAGAGGATCTAGTTGACGTGCTTTTGTTCGTAGAACGCGTAGATTTATTGGTCTGACGCGTAGCTCCCGAACTCTCCCGTTTAACAGAAGTGGTGCGACCAGTGCTGTCGGTTGTTTTAATCGTCGTGCGGGTCGCGCCGCTGCTTTTTACACGCGTATCCACCGTCGTGGAAGGTTGACTCTGTCTGGTGGTGGAAGAAGAGGTATTCGTTGATCTTGTCGAACCTGAGGTATTCGTACTTCTCGTCGAAGTAGAAGTAGTCGTCGTTGCAGAAGTTCTAGTCGAACTTGAAGTATTCGTAGTCGTCTCCTCTTTTTTCTCAGCCGATTTATTCACAGCCGTACGCAGTTGACCCGCATTCCGAACCGATACGCCGTTGGTATTCGAAGCACTGATTGTACGTGTCACGCGGTTATCAAACGACTGCTCAGGATGCGCTGACGAGTAATCATTACGACGATGCGGCTGTGTCATCGTGGAATAACCACTATAGAAGACCGTGGTCGGATAGTCGCAGTGATGACAGTAATGATGGTTCGTCATGTATGTATTCACATAAGCCTGGTAGTGATTCAGATAAATCGGTTTCGGCTGCGTATAGTACGACGGATAGTATCCCCAATAATACGGCGATGACCAAACCGTGTACGAAGTCTGACCGTATACATTCCACATAGGCGGACGCTTGATGAATACCGGACGAACGATATAGTTATAGCCGTACAGATACGGGTCTCCGACCACCTCGACATACAACACATCAGCACGACGCTCCGCTACCAAGGTAGCCACATCCTGGAACACGCCCGGCGCCAAGCAAGCCTGAATAAGCATTGCGTGATAATATCCGTTCCGCGTCTCAATAACGCGCAGGTAGTCCACCCAACCGTCCCTGTTCAAGTCGAGGTTATTGATCATATAACGCGTGGAATTCAAGAGCTGCTCAAACTCCTTTACGCTATGTGATTCCGCAAAAGCCGCAGCCACCGCGTTGAGGTCCAGATAGAAACTCATGTCGGTGTTGTAGTTTGTCACGGTGACCGTCGTCACTGTGGTCTGCTTAGGAGACGGCGTTGTCACCTGGGTCGTATAGACCGTTTTAACCGGAACGACAGGTTCCGCTGTCGGGGCTATTGTCCAGATACGAGCCGTCCAGCACCCCGTCAAGGATAAAGCCGTAAAGGCCAATAATACTAACTTTTTCATATTACAGTGTTTTAGCAACTTCAATTTCTTCGAAAGCCTCAAGGATATCACCGGCCTGGAGATCATCATATGCTTTGAGACTCAGACCGCATTCCGTATTCACACCGGCCTCCTTGATATCATCCTTGACATGCTTGAGGGATGCGAGGTCAGCGGTCTTGATCACGATACCGTCACGAATGACGCGTACCTTGTTACCGCGCTTGATCTTACCCTCACGCACGATACAACCGGCAATCGTTCCCACTTTAGAGATATGGAAGGTCTGGAGTACCTCAAGGGTAGCCGTCACTTCTTCCTTCACCTCCGGCGCCAACATACCCTCCATCGCCGCCTTCACCTCATTGATGGCATCGTAGATGATGGAGTAGATGCGGATATCCACCTCTTCGGTCTCCGCCATCTTACGAGCAGAGCCTGTAGGACGTACGTTGAAACCGACGATGATAGCATCCGAAGCCGCAGCCAGCATGACATCACTGTCGCTGATGGCACCAACGGCACCGTGGATGACGTTGACTTGGATATTCTCCGTAGAGAGTTTGATGAGCGAGTCTTTGATTGCCTCTACGGAACCGTCCACATCGGCTTTGACGATAATGTTGAGTTCCTTGAAGTCACCAATAGCCAGACGACGGCCAATCTCTTCCAATCCAACGTGTTTCTTGGTTCGGATAGACTGCTCACGCTGGAGTTGCTCACGCTTGTTTGCGATCTCGCGTGCTTCCTGCTCCGTTGGCAGCACATTGAACTCGTCACCGGCTTGCGGTGCGCCGTTGAGACCAAGGATTGAACAAGGTTCACCCGGATGCACCTCCGTGATTCGCTGACCACGCTCATTGAACATCGCTTTGATACGTCCGTGGAATGTACCAGCCAGAACGATGTCGCCCATATGGAGCGTTCCGTCCTGCACGAGCAGCGTAGCCACGTAACCACGGCCCTTGTCCAAAGAGGATTCGATAACCGAACCTTTGGCACGACGTTTCGGATTGGCCTTGAGGTCCAGCAACTCGGCCTCCAGCAGCACTTTCTCCAAAAGCTCATAGACGCCGTCACCCTTCTTAGCGGAAATCTCCTGGCATTGGTATTTGCCTCCCCAGTCCTCCACCAGGATATTCATGTTCGACAGCTGCTCGCGTATCTTATCCGGGTTCGCACCGGGCTTGTCGACCTTGTTGATGGCGAACACCATCGGTACACCGGCCGCCTGAGCGTGGTTGATCGCCTCGATGGTCTGCGGCATGACCGCATCATCGGCAGCGATGATAATGATGGCGATATCGGTAACTTTCGCACCGCGAGCACGCATGGCGGTGAACGCCGCGTGACCCGGTGTATCAAGGAAGGTGATATGCTGACCGTTCTTGAGCTTAACGTTGTAAGCACCGATGTGCTGGGTGATACCACCCGCCTCACCGGCAATCACGTTGGCATTACGGATATGGTCCAGCAACGAGGTCTTACCGTGATCGACGTGACCCATGACGGTGATGATCGGACAGCGCGGTTCGATATCCTCATCATTAATCACTTCGTCGGCGTTAATCTCTTCCACGACTTTCGCCGATACGTACTCGGTCGTAAAGCCGAACTCCTCGGCTACGAGGTTGATTGTCTCCGCATCGAGACGCTGGTTGATGGACACGAACAAGCCGAGCGACATACAGGTACCGATGATCTTATTCACCGGCACGTTCATCATCACAGCCAGGTCGTTTGCCGTCACGAACTCCGTCAGTTTGAGCACTTTGGACTGCTCCTGTGCCTCCATCATCTCCAATTCATGCTTCTCACGCTCCTGTTCACGACGTTCGCGTTTGTACTTGGAGGTGTTGGACTTGTTCTGCTTCTGCTGCAGACGGTTGAGCGTCTCTTTGAGCGCCTTCTCCACCTCTTCCTGAGTAGCCTCACGAGGCTGGTTCTTCTTATTCTTCTTTCCCGCCTGGTTCCGTTTGTCGTTCGGGTCCACCTTCGCCGCATTATTCTTGATACGCTCACGTTTACGACGTTCCGCCGCAGCGGCTTGCTGCTGCTCATGTTGCTGCTGCTGACGTTCCTCACGCTCTTTACGCTTCTGCTCTTTAGTCTTCTTGGCCGGACGGGTAGACGTGTCTATCGAGTCGAGGTCAATCTTACCCAGCACTTTCGGAGCGTTCTTGAGCTGCGGTTTACCGAGTGTGAAAATCTCCTGTTTTTTAGGTTGCGCAACCGGTTGCTCGCTATCAGCAGCCTTATTCCGGCTTTCATTCACCTTCTCCTCTGCCGCCTTGGCCTCTGCAGCCGCTTTCTCTGCCGCTGCTTTCTCCGCAGCCGCTTTGGCAGCCGCCTCTTCCGCCGCTTTCTGCGCCGCTATGCGCTCCGCTTCCCGTTTGGCTTTCTCCGCAGCCAGACGAGCCGCCTCCTCTTCCTCCTTCGCACGTTTCGCCGCCTCTGCAGCCGCCTTCTCAGCCTCTTCACGGGCCTGGCGTTCCGCAGCCAGACGATCCGCCTCAATCTTCACAGCCATGTCTTTGTTGAACTCCTTGGCCAGACGAAGATAGAGATCATCGTCGATACGAACGTTCGGATCGGACTCTATGGGATGACCATTCTTCTCGCACCAAGCGGTCAGAGTGGCCATACCGATGTTTAATTCTTTACAAGCTTTAATTAACTTTATTGCCATATCGCGTGAACTAAGGCTCAGTATGATTCGTGACTGTGTCACTCATATGAAATTTCGCCTTGTTCCCGCTCTTCGGTCGGACTATCGCTTCACCAGCAGTCCTCCCGAGGGGGAACCCTCTTAGTTCGGAGAGGGATTATATGGTTATTATTAGTCGTTTTCGAACTCGGCAGCCAGGATACGGAGAACCTCATCAATGGTCTCTTCCTCGAGGTCGGTCTGCTTGAGCAACTCTTCTTTCGAGGTCCCCAGCACATCCTTCGCGGTATCCAGACCGATAGCCTTGAAGGCATCCAGCACCCACTGGTCGATTTCATCGTTGAACTCGTCCAGATAGATATCATCGAGATCCTGCTCATTGATTTCGCGATAAACATCAATCTGATAGCCTGTCAGCATACAAGCCAATTTGATGTTATAACCACCCTTACCGATAGCGAGGCTTACCTCCTCCGGCTGCAGATAGACCTTAGCGGTCTTTGCCTCCTCATCAATCTCCATGGTAGAGATTTTCGCCGGAGCCAACGCACGCTGGATATACAGATTGATGTTGGATGTATAATTGATGACGTCAATGTTCTCGTTACGCAACTCTCGAACGATACCATGGATACGGGCACCCTTTACACCGACACATGCTCCCACCGGGTCGATACGGTCATCGAAGGTCTCAACCGCCACTTTGGCACGCTCTCCCGGGATACGGGCGATATTTTTAATCGCAATCAAGCCCTCTTTCACCTCCGGCACCTCTTGCTCGAACATGCGTTGCAGGAACAGCGGAGCGGTACGGCTGAGGATGATTTTCGGGTTCTGGTTCTTGTTATCCACCTGAACCACGACGGCGCGAACCATATCCCCTTTGCGGTAGTAATCCGTCGGAATCTGGTTCTGCTTCGGCAGGTAGAGCTCGTTGCCCTCTTCATCCAGGAGCAACATCTCTCGTTTCCAGACCTGATACAACTCGCCGGTTACAATCTGGCCAACCATATCGCGGTATTTCTGATAGAGACTTTCCTTCTGGAGTTCCAAGATCTTCGATGCCAGCGTCTGACGGAGATTCAGGATCATTCGGCGGCCGAAAGACTGCATTTCCACTTTATCCGTCACTTCCTCGCCTACTTCCGCCTCGTCATCCAGCTTGAGCGCATCGCTCAACGCAATCTGCGTATCCGGATTGGCTACATCGTCATCCTCCATAACCAGACGGTTACGATAGATCTCCAAGTCTCCCTTGTCCGGGTTTACAATCACATCGTAATTCGCCGCGTTACCATACATCTTCGTGATTACGCTGGTGAAAGAATCCTTCAGCACATTGATAAATGTTTGTTTGTCAATACGTTTGAATTCGTTGAATTCTTGAAAAATGTCAATCAGGTTGATCGACTCGTTTTGTTTTGCCATTTGTATATTAAAATTTTAAATCATATTTCACATATTTGGGTTCGTCATAGCGCCAGGTATGGGTGACGATCTGCGTCTCCTTACGCTTCTTGCCTTCTACCTGGACTTTTTCTTCGCAGTCCACGCTGAACGTCTCTTCGTCCACGCTGACCAATTGGCCGCGAAGTTTTCTGCCCTCTATCAACACCTCTACATAATGACCGAGGTTTTTCTCGAACTGCATCTTCGTCTTGAACGGGTCCGTGAGGCTGACGGATCCCACCTCCAGCGAGTAGTCGGGCTCTATTATGTCCAGTTTCTCTACCAGATAATGGTTGAGAGCGGCGCAGAAATCGACATCGACTCCCGCAAGGCGGTCCACCTCCACAAGGATATCATTACCGGCTGAAATACTCAGCGTTATCAACTCATAATCGGTATCTTTTAGATACTCGTCAATCCAGTTTTGTAATTGCAGTTTATCCATCATTTTATAAAAGTGAGGGAACCTTTCGGGGTCCCCTCATTCAAATCACGCTGCAAAATTACTACTTTTTTTTCAAATATGCAAGCGCGCACGCATTTTTTTTGCAATAATTGCGATTTTTATTCGTTTCTGACCACATTGAGCCATTTAAAGAAGAAAATCGTCTCCATAATCAGAAATGCCGATGAGACAATCAATACCACGACAGCGGAGCCGGTAGCGGAGTCCACCGAGCCGCCGTTCTTGCCTATCTGCATCGCAATCAGATTGGCAACTCCCAGCACCAGCAGCACATAAGAGCGAATCCTCAGTCCGCTATCTTCATAGCAACGGGCGATTGCCGCAAAGGCAGCCGACAGCACCAGAGGCATCATAGACAGCAGCAAGTACTCCCCTTCCATGTTCTCCCAAACGGCATCGGGCGTATTGGAGGATTGCGCCACCACCAGAAAAATCACCTGTATAATCGCATATGCCAGGAGCAGGAAGCCACCGATCTGCGCCATCGGCTTTTTATCCCGATGCACAAGCGCCATCAGTATACCTGTACCGGCAATAGCCGCAATGAACAGATAACTCACCCACGGCGCGACGGCAGCCAGCATCTGGGAGACAGCGGAACCACCGGTACTCACATTGGACATAAACGCAATCAGCAATAGGATGAGTATCGCCAGATAAGCCGCAAAACTGTACGCGGTGGCAGCCAAGCACCATAAAAAAGGTTTCTTATTCATACCTTACGCCTTCGTAATTGTGATTTTACCTTTCAAGCCACCCAGCATCGGCGCCACCTGAACCGCCATAACGGCTAACGGCAGCATGAATAACGAGGAAAAGAACAGGTCTGCACCCGCTTTATCGCTATCCATGCCATACAGGCTCTGCTTTGCTATCAGGAGAAGCAGCGCACCGACAAAGAACAACGCACTCGTAACGCGCAGGAATCCGTTCCTGTTCAGGGCTACCGAGAAGAACAGACTGGATGCACCGGCTGCAAGCACGAAGCCCATGATCAGTTTGAAGGCATCGCCTGCATTATACCAATACCCGTCCAGCACATCCTTCACCTTGACGGCCACCACAATAATCGTTGCAATCATCAGCATCGCCATCAAAGCGGCTATCATGCGAACGAGCAGATTTCTGTTCACTCCGGTCGCTTCCATCGTCCAGTTCGCCAGCATACCCAGGAAACAGATTCCGCCAAACACACAGATGGCGATGAAGACCTCGGATGACATGCCCAGAAGATGATAATTTCCATAAGCCTGTGAAGATATACAGACGAGTCCGGCAGCCAGCATGACATACTTGCTCAGATCGTCGAGCGTGAGCGCATACAGTACCACCACCAGATCCAATGCGATTTCGAAATACGTCATGTTCTCATATAACCACAGCATGTCGTGAGAATACGGCGCCAACAGTACGACATCTTCCAGCAATGCCAGCCCGGCTCCCAAAAAGCCCAAGAAACGCTGTATCTCCTTGCTACCGGGTTTCAGCATCTGGACCAGGAAGAACAAAGCGAGTAATGTGAACACTCCACCAAAAGTCGTTTTGACCAGATCATGGGACACATCCATACCTTTCCCCTTGAACACACAGACGATAACAAATGCCACCAAGCCAAGCAGCAGCATCAATATACGACCGAAATTGGCAGTAGGAACCGATACCGTTTTGGGAGCATCCGCGGTTTCACGAGCCTGTTCCAGAGCTTCCACCGGTGCCGGTTGCGGCGCAGGAGCAGGCTGCGGCATCGGAGCCGGTTGCGGCGCAGGAGCCGGATTGGAGACCTGTGCATCTTCAGGCTGCTGGATGTCTTCTTTTTTAGCCGTTCTGCGTTTTTTAGGCGCAAACGGATAACCGCAATGCGGACATGTTTTGGCGAGGCTGGAAGCAGATCCTCCGCACTCGGGGCAAGTAATAAGTGCCATAATGACCAGATTTTAATTGTTAATGTATGATTTAAGATTACTCTCCAGGATCTTCAACATCTTTGTACGGATAGGAAGTGTTTTCATCAAGTATTCCTTATCGTCCGACGCCGTCAGCTCGGGAAGCGGCCGGTGTTCGATAATGGCGTTTATGATAGGATTCGTGTAACTGTCGAACACATCCGCGTACGCTTTAATCTCGTCGATGACGGACGTATTGTCCTGCGATCGGTCTATCGTCGTGGCAATCCACTGGAAACAGGTGATAAAAAAAATCGTTCCGTCTATTTTCCACGCATAGTATTCCGGGGTGATGTCGGGTGTCACATACAGAGAATCTATAAAAGGCGACAATTTCATCGCCGCGAACTGCGGCTCCGAATCCTCTTCATTCAAATCATTCATCATGCCGACATATACATCCTGCAGCGCATAGGTGGTGATGCTCATGAAGAAGTAGTCCTGCCAGTTGGGTTTCTGCTGCAGCATGGTATATAACGAGTCCTTTGTATCTCTGCAGTCGTCAAAGAAATTCTTATACGTATATTCGCCGTTCTGCACTTCCTGAAAATGTTTCGACCAGTATAGCATCAGCGGCAAATAGGTCACCCCATATGAGAAATACGATTGCATCAGCGTGATATCCGCCATGTAGGGCAGGAAATCAAAGGGTTTAGACTTGCATCGTGTCCAGATGGTTTTCACCGTATCGGCTGCCCATTGCGTCTCCGTATCCCCGCCAAAAGCCAACGAAGCCGCCGTCATATCATTCAGGGCGTCGCCATACTGAATGACCAGCCGCTTCAATTCTCCAGACCGGTACCATGAGTCATCCGCCTTCGCCGGGCCTTGCGCCATCGCTATCATGCCTAAAAGCAGAAATACAAGGGTGAGAATTACGTTTTTCATATATGAACGGGTTAATCGGGTGCAAATTTACAACATTTTTTTTACATACACAAGATTTTCCGTATTTTTTTTGTAGAACAAAGTAACCACTCTGTCTTTTGAGGCACAAAAAAGGTGAAAACAAATCAGCGACGACGGCGGCGCAGCAGCCGGCAGATCATTTCAGTTGTATTCCTTGCGCATTGTATATGTGACCATTCTGCTCAATAAGGAGTTGACCGGTTCGAAGCACCTTCGAACAACGCACATCATCCCCTTGCACAGGGTCTATGCCTTCTTCCTCCACTTGTACCAGGGCTACAGGACCATCATAAACAAACTCGTACTGCACATCGTTTTGGGCGATAATAAAACCTTCGATATGGTAGTTTCCGCCGTTCCTGGAAATCACAAAATCCTGATCGTACGCATATTCATAGTCCAATTCGTCGGCACTCAGCTGAACATAGGTGTAGTCTCCCACATTATAGTTATACAGCGAATACTCGCCGCTCAGATCCCCCTTGGCTGCCGCATAGAGATCCAGCCATACCTGCGGATATCCTTCAGCCGGCACCAGTTCCAGCCAATAACTATAAGCACCCTCGGCAGAATATCGGGAATCTTCCGAATAATCCAGAGCCTGCGCCGATGCAATCGTCAGGCGGACGGTATCCGTCTCTTCGCTGTGAATCATTCCGGGGTTTTCAGAGAAGTAAATCTCCACACTGAAGCATCGCAACTGGTTGTTACAGGTGATGGTGACGGAAGGCTTGTTAATGTCGGTGACGGTCAAAACAGGTTCTCCCACCGCATCGTCGTAATCATCTGACAGAAAGGAGATGGTGCCATAATCGGACGAGGCATCAAAGCTCTTTCTAACCCATCCGTTGACAGCGACACCCAGAATATCCCGCTCCGCACTGATGGTCATATGCTCGCCTGCCAGACAAGCGAAATACGTTCTTTGGATATTATTGTAACTGTGCCCAGCCGGGTACGCAGACCCCTTGCTGACCGCAATCGTCACGCCCTGTCCTGACAGCGTATAAGCCGTCTTGTCAATGACCGTATCCGGTGCGACAAGGATGACAGGATCATCGGTTTCCACTTGTGCGGAAACCGGCATCAGGCCTCCCATAAAGAGGCATATGAATAACAAAAAAGGATAAATAGTTCTCATATTACACATTTCTCAAAACAGCCGCAAAGATACTACTTTATTTTGAGATATGCAAATAAATATGAAAATTTAAGAATTTTTATCCAAATATTTGGATATATGGTTTTTTTGTAGTACCTTTGCAGCCTGAATTAAATTAGCAGATTGTAGGCTTATGACAATTGCGATTTTTGGAAATGCGATGAAATCGGACACCTTACGCGAAGTAAGGCACATTCTGGAGTTCATGACGACACAAGGCATTCACGTTATTTTGTCACAGGAGTTGCGTCAGGAACTGGCGTTACGTGAATATCCGAGTTTTCCCGAGATAAACGGCGGCGTATCCGAAGAACGGCTGACCATGAACGGTGAACCGATTGATTTCGCCTTGTCGGTAGGCGGTGACGGTACGTTCCTGACCAGTGCCGCCGCCATCGGGACGAAGAACATACCGATCCTCGGCATCAACTGCGGCCATTTAGGTTTTCTGGCAGAAGTGCAGACACAGGACCTGAACTGCATCTTACAGAAATTAGTGGCGGGAGAATACACGATCGAGCAACGCAACCTGTTGGCGCTGAGCGTCTTCGACAAAGAAGGCAACAAACGCGACGGTCTGATCATGGCGCCTAACGCGCTGAACGAAATCGCGATTCTCAAGGAAGGTTTAAGTAGTATGCTGCAGATTGAGCTGAAGGTCAACGGTGAGCATCTGCACACCTATAACTCGGACGGTCTGGTCATCGCGACTCCGACGGGAAGTACCGCATACAACCTGTCTATCGGCGGACCTCTGATGGTGCCTCAGAGCCGTGGAATCATCCTGACGCCTATTGCTCCGCACAGCTTGACCGTCAAACCGCTGGTAGTGCCTGACGACTGGAAGTTCGACCTGCGTGTGAGCAGTCGCTATGATGCGTACATGGTGTCGGTGGACGGTCGCAGCCAGAGTCTGAGCACCGACATGAGTCTGCACGTGGAACGCGCTCCGTACACGGTCAAAGTAGTTCAGATAGGAGACAACAGTTTCTTGAAATCGCTCCGGACAAAACTCAATTGGGGCAAGTAAAGGCGAAAGGTTATCATTATGATTATAGATTCTATTACTTGGGATGTCAGTCCATATGTGTTCGGCACAGGAATCCGCTGGTACGGTTTGCTGTGGGCTATCGGTTTGTATGTCTGCTGGGTGATGAACAGGCAGATGTACCGACGCGAGAACTGTCCGCCGGAATGGATTGACCAGTTATTCTTCTGGATTGCGGCCGGCGCCATCATCGGGGCGAGGTTAGGCCACTGTCTGTTCTACGAATGGCACGACGGAAGCAACCCGTATCTGCTGAATCCGCTTAAGATTCTCAAGATATGGGAAGGGGGTTTGGCCAGTCACGGAGGTGCGATAGGAATCATCCTGGCGGCGTGGCTGCTGAACAAATACAAGTTCAGCCGTTATCCCCAGTTCAAAACCAGTTGGTTATGGATTTTGGACCGGTTGTGCATCGGCGTGTGTGTCACCGGCGCCCTGATCCGTCTGGGCAACCTGATGAACAGCGAGATTTACGGCGACCCGACGGATTTGCCTTGGGGATTCATCTTCGTCAACGGAGATGTGAACCAGAACATCCCGTGCCACCCGACGCAGATCTATGAGATACTTTATCTGATCGTCGCGCTGGCGGTGACGATGCCGCTGTACTGGAAGACGAACGCACGCAGACGCGAAGGATTGCTGCTGGGTATCTTCCTAGAGATTGTATTCTTCACGCGATTCATGTTAGAGTTCATCAAGAACCCGCAAGAGGACTTCGAGAAAGGCCAACTGCTCAACATGGGACAGATACTCAGTATTCCGTTTATTCTTTTAGGCATATACCTTATTATACGCGCGTACAGAAAGCCGCTTCTGCCCGTCGTAGAGAAACAGCCTGCTTCTCTCGACCCCAAGTATCGAAAGAAGAGTTGAGAGTTTAGAGTTGAAAGTTGAAAGAAGTAATCGTTCGAACGAACGTGAGATAAGAAGTCGTCTAGTAGAAAGTTTATGGACAAGAAAGATTTGAGAATAGTCTATTTGGGTACTCCGGAGTTTGCCGTGGCCAGTCTGAAGGCCCTTGTGGAAGGCGGATACAATGTAGTGGCGGTTGTGACGATGCCGGACAAACCCGCCGGTCGCGGTCATCAGATGCAGTATTCGGACGTGAAGAAATATGCGTTAGAGGTAGGTCTGCCGGTGCTGCAACCGGAGAAACTGAAGGACGAGGCGTTCATTGAAGAACTGCATTCCTATCAGGCTGATTTACAGATCGTTGTAGCCTTCCGCATGTTACCGGAAGTAGTATGGGCGATGCCGCGTTTAGGCACGTTCAATCTTCATGCCAGCTTACTGCCGCAATACCGGGGGGCAGCTCCCATCAACTGGGCCGTGATGAACGGCGACAAAGAGACCGGCGCCACCACTTTCATGCTCAAGCATGAGATAGACACGGGTAACATGATTCTGCAGGAACGGATTCCCATCGGCGAGGATGAGAACGTAGGTTCTGTACACGACCGGCTGATGGCCATGGGAACAAGTCTGGTGACACGGACCGTGGATCTGATCATCGACTGCGAGAACAAGGGGATGGAAATACCGACCACTCCCCAACCCGAGATAGCGGAACTGAGACCGGCACCGAAGATCTTCAAAGAAGATTGCGAGATCCAATTCCAGGAGAAGACCGCCCAAGAAGTCAAGGACTTCGTGCGCGGATTGAGTCCCTACCCCGCGGCATGGGCAAACCTAAGTTTCAACGGACAGGATTTTGAGAACGTCAAGATTTATGCCGTTGAAACAGTACAAAGGGACAATATACAAGGTACAAAGGAAATTATCATCCCTTGCAAGGAAGGGGCGGTACGTATTCTCGAACTGCAAGTACCGGGAAAGAAACGGATGGACGCGAGATCATTCCTCAACGGATTGCATTAAGGAAGGAATTGGAGATTTGACATTTGAGATTTGGTTGACTATAACTCCATAATTGACAAATACTACGGCGAGTTGCCGGAACTGAAGCATGTATTGGTAACGCACAGCCGCCAGGTGGCGGACCGTGCGCTGTCTGTTGTGGACAGGCATCCCGAATGGACAGAGCAAGGACTGGTTGACCGGCAGTTCATAGAAGAAGCAGCGATGCTTCATGACATCGGGATCATCTATTGCAACGCGCCGAAGATCTTCTGTACGGGGTCGCATAAGTATATCGAGCACGGCTATTTAGGCGCCGAGTTACTGCGTGCGGAAGGCTTACCGAAACATGCGCTGGTAGCGGAGCGTCACACCGGAACCGGTATCACGGTTGAGCAGGTGGAGCGCGAGGAGCTGCCTATCCCGGAACGGGATTACTGCCCGCAGAGCCTAGAAGAAAAAATCATCTGCTACGCCGATAAATTCTATTCCAAAAGCCATCTCGGCGAAGAGGTGGATATCAACAAAATCAAGTACAACATCTGGAAATACGGTCACGAGGCATTTGTTCGCTGGAACGAATTATGTGCCTTGTGTGAATAAATCGACCGAAGGGAGAAGTACTCAAACGAGGCCTTTGTTCGTTGGAACGAACTATGTGCGTTGTGCGAGCAAATCAGTCTGTACTCTGTCAGCGTAGCGGTCTGTGTTCTATCAGGCCGAAGGCCAATCTTAATGGAACTTATGTGCAAAACCGATGGATAGCAGTTCTCTGAACTGTATCTTGGCATGCTTGTCGCCGGTCATGACGACGGACGAGTCATATCGCGGATGGAGCATCAGACGGGCAGACATGAAGCGGTTGATGATGAAATCGCAATTCACCTCCAGATCTATCTCGATATGCTTGTAGTTGGTATAGGTGAAGAACTTCGCCTCCAACGATACTTCGCGCACCGGTTTCCACGTATATTCCAGACGGATGGAAGAACCTATGTTATGCTGGGTCCGTTGTCCCGTATCCAATCCGTAATCGGTGGAGAGGACGCGGGCCGAGTCCGCGATATGAATCACCTTGTAGGATAAAGGCGAGAAAGAGACCGAGAGGTTCTTCACGGGCTTGTAGTCCAGACCGAACGCGGCATTAAAACGGAAGGGCGAGAACGGAGCAGACTTGAGCTCCATCGAATTGGATTTGTAGGTAGGCAGCAAGCGCGTCTCTATCTCCACCGACAACGAGCCGAACAGCTTGGGCACGATGCGATAGTTGGCTTTCGAGTAGATACGGAAGAGGTCATCGGTGGTATTCACCTTATGCAGGCTGTCGGCAGAGACCGTCGAACCGCCCATCCGCCATTCGCCCGTGTTCTCCCATGTAAAACGGTCCGAGATATAACTGATCTGCCCTTTGGCGATGCCTAATCCGGCAAAAGAGGACGAACCGCCCTGATACCAGTTGGACGTGACGTAGTTCTGCGTGACCTGCAGCATGAGCGTTGCCTCACGGCGCCACGGAGACTTCATCTCCCGGATGGCACGCAGCACATCGTTTCGGTCCTCCAGCTCGTCCTTGATCCATGATTTCTCAACTGCGATAGTCGGAATCTTCTCCACCGACTGCATCACCAGCGAGGCGTTGAGGGCCCGCAATGAATCCATCTCACGTATCTCCCGCTCCAACGAATCGAGCCGCATCGCTTCGGCCATGCTTAACGAATCCGTTCCAAGCGAGTCCACCGCAAGCGAATCCGCAGCATGCAGCTCAGCGCTCTGCTCCGCAATCATGTCCAGCAGCACCATATCCATATCGATGGTGGCGGGCATCTCCGACAGTTTGAAGGTGTCGGGATATACTTGTTGTGCCGTCATCTTCATGGCGGCACAAGCAAGGAACAATATGGTCAATAACCGGTTTCTCATTATACTCCTTCGGAGCCTAATCGACCGTGGCATTGCTTGTATTTCTTGCCGCTGCCGCAAGGACAGGGGTCATTGGGCCGCGGTTTCTTATCCACACGCAGCGGTTCCGGACGCTGCTGCTCACGCGTGTCACGTCCTGCAGCCTGCGCGGCGCCGGATGCCTGTGCCGCCTGCTGTACCGCATCTTTCTGCGTGCGGTAACGGCTATAGTCCATGCGACGCTGCTGCTGAGCCTGCTGCACGTTATCCGGTTCCTGCTGATGGATCTGGCCACGCAGGAGAATGGAGATGGCGCGGCGGTTCAGGGCCTTGAGCATGCTCTCGAAGATATGGAAGGACTCGAGTTTGTAGATCAACAGCGGGTCTTTCTGCTCGTACGAGGCGTTCTGAACGGACTGCTTGAGGTCATCCAACTGGCGAAGATGCTCTTTCCACTCATCGTCGATGACATACAGCAGCATGCGCTTCTCGAACTCACGCACCACTTCCTTGCAATGGCTTTCAGCCGCACTCTTCAGGTTCACGGAGATGTTATACACCTTCTTGCCGTCCGTAATCGGGATGAGGATGTTCTCGTACATCTGTCCCTTGGCCTCATACACACGCTGGATAACCGGATCCGCGATGGTCATCAGCTTGTCCATGCGACGCTTGAAGCTCTCAAGCGCAGCCTCCGCAATCTGGTTGCTCAATTCGTCGGCGCTGCCGCGGTTGAACTGGTTCTCGTCAAACGGCATCTCTATCGCAAAAGCCTGCATCACATCCATCGTGAGGCCTTCGTAATCACCGGCCTGACGCGCATCGTTGAAGACCGATTCGGCGGTCTCGTAGATCATATTCGTGATATCCACGCCGATACGCTCACCCATCAGGGCGTGACGACGCTTGGAGTAGATGAGGTTACGCTGCTGGTTCATGACATCATCGTATTCGATGAGTCGTTTACGGATACCGAAGTTGTTCTCCTCCACTTTCTTCTGGGCCCGCTCGATGGAGTTGGAAATCATGGAGTGCTCAATCATCTCGCCCTCCTGGAAGCCGAGACGGTCCATGATCTTCGCGATACGTTCGGATCCGAACATGCGCATCAGGTCATCTTCCAGAGACACATAGAACACCGAACTACCCGGGTCTCCCTGACGTCCGGCACGACCGCGCAGCTGGCGGTCCACACGACGGCTCTCATGACGCTCCGTACCGATGATAGCGAGACCGCCGGCGTTCTTCACCTCCGGCGTCAGTTTGATATCGGTACCACGACCCGCCATGTTGGTGGCTATCGTAACGACACCCGAACGGCCCGCTTCCGCCACGACTTGCGCCTCCTGCTGGTGGAGCTTCGCGTTGAGCACGTTATGCTTGATCTTACGGATCGTAAGCATTTTGCTCAGCAACTCGGATATCTCGACCGAAGTCGTACCCACCAGTACCGGTCTTCCCTCGTTCACCATCTGCACGATCTCCTCGATGACGGCGTTGTATTTCTCGCGCTTGGTGCGATAGATACGGTCGTTCATATCCTTGCGGGCGATCGCCTTGTTCGTCGGGATGACCACTACGTCCAGTTTGTAGATATTCCAGAACTCACCGGCCTCGGTCTCAGCGGTACCGGTCATACCGGCGAGCTTGTGATACATGCGGAAATAGTTCTGCAACGTGATGGTGGCGAAAGTCTGGGTAGCCGCTTCCACTTTCACGTTCTCCTTGGCTTCCACTGCCTGATGCAGACCGTCCGACCAACGCCGGCCCTCCATGATACGGCCCGTCTGCTCGTCCACGATCTTCACCTCTCCGCCGTCGATGATGTAATCGACATCTTTCTCGAAAAGCGTGTATGCTTTGAGCAGCTGGTGTACGGTATGTACACGCTCCGCCTTGATGCTATAGTTCGTATAGATATCGTCCTTACGCTGCTGACGCTCTTCGACGCTGAGATCGGGCACATGCTCAAGTTCTGCCATCTCGCTGCCTACGTCGGGCAGGACGAAGAAATGCGGGTCATCGGTCGAACCGGTCAGGGCGTCGATACCCTTGTCCGTCAGCTCGATGGACTTGTTCTTCTCGTCGATGACGAAATAGAGTTCATCGGTTGCGAGATGCATGTTCTTCTCGTTCTCCTGGAGATAGAACTCCTCCGTCTTCTGCATGCGCACTTTGATACCCGGCTCGGAAAGGAACTTGATGAGCGCTTTCGACTTCGGCATACCCTTGTAGCTGCGGAACAGGGCCAACTCGCCTTCCTCGCGTTCCTGGCTGTCCTGAGAACCCATCTTCGCCTTCGCCTCCGCCAGCAGCTTGGTGGTCAGCGTCGTCTGCTGACGAACCAGCGATGCCACACGGTCTTTGTACTCATCGTACATCTGCACCTCGCCTTTCGGCACCGGACCGCTGATAATCAACGGAGTACGTGCATCATCAATCAACACGGAGTCCACCTCGTCGACAATGGCGTAGTTATGTCCGCGCTGAACCAGATCCAGCGGCGAAGTGGCCATGTTGTCACGCAGGTAGTCAAAACCGAACTCGTTGTTCGTACCGAACGTGATATCACACGCGTACGCCTTGCGACGCTCGTCCGAGTTGGGCTTGTGCTTGTCGATACAGTCCACGGTCAGACCGAGGAACATATAGATCGGCCCGTTCCACTCCGAGTCACGTTTGGCCAGATAATCGTTGACGGTAACCACATGGACACCTTCGTGAGTGAGGGCGTTGAGGTACACCGGAAGGGTGGCCACGAGAGTCTTACCCTCACCGGTTGCCATCTCGGCAATCTTGCCCTGATGCAGAACGACACCGCCGAACAGCTGGACATCATAGTGAATCATGTCCCACGTGATCTCGTTACCGCCCGCCATCCAGTGGTTGTAATACACGGCCGAACTGCCTTTGATCTCGACAAAGTCGAAACGAGAATCAGCAGCCAGGTCCTTATCCATCTCAGTAGCCGTTACGACCACCTCTTCGTTCTGCGCAAAACGGCGTGCCGTGGATTTGACAATCGCATATGCCTCCGGCAGCATTTCTGACAACGTGCGCTCGTAGATATCTTTGATATCTTTCTCTAACTTGTCCACCTCGTTGTACACTTTCTCGCGCTTGTCAATCTCAAGGCCCTCAATGGATGCCTTCAGCTCCGCGATACGGTCTTTCTGCGGCTTGACGGCTTCCTGTAACTTGTCCATCAACGCCCACGAACGGGCACGGAGATCATCATTGGAGAGCTTGTCAATGGTCTCGTAGGCCGCCTTGATCTTCTCTACAACCGGCTGTATGGCGCGCATGTCTTTCTGCGCCTTGTTGCCGAATAATTTGGTAATAACTTCTAAAAAATTCATATATCCTTTTTATCTATTGCACATCTGTTCATGCACCTATTTGTATGCTTTGCACACAAAATGCGGCGCAAAGGTACTACAAAAATTTGGAATATGCAAATTTTAAGGCATTTTTTTGATGGCAAAGCAATAATTTGCGATGACAGAAAGCCTTGGTGCCATGCGGATATACGCTAATGTGAAGATTTTCTATCATCTAGACACCGTCTGGTACCGTTAACAACCGCCATCGGGTGAGG
>Ga0265301_10000231_pt1 | contig 89408 bp, 84 predicted proteins | sample AusTroGonzalo_MG_2_FD_193488 | JGI IMG/M metagenome (GOLD analysis project Ga0265301, IMG submission 193488) | Bovine rumen microbial communities from tropical cattle in Woodstock, Queensland, Australia - Gonzalo_04 | ecosystem: Host-associated > Mammals > Digestive system > Stomach > Rumen ... | reverse complement strand
ACGTGGGAAAGTAGGTCGCCGCCCACCCATACGGGAAAGCCCGCCAACGAGCGGGCTTTCTTCGTTTTAGATAAAAGATAAGAGATAAAAGATAAAAGTTCAGTTGACCCCCAACTTTTATCTTTTATCTCTTATCTTTTATCTTTTTATTATTTTTGCATTTTAAACTATGAATAAATGAAAAAACTAATGATCGCCCTTGGACTCGCTGCTGCTTTGACGGGATGTGGCCCGAAGCAAACGGAAAACACCGAACAAACCCAACCTGAGGAATTCACATTCCTCGTCGACCAATTCGCTGACCTGCGTATCATGCGGTACCAAATCCCCGACTGGGACCAACTTACGCTTCAACAGAAAGCTTACCTCTATTACCTGGGTGAAGCCGCCAAATGCGGACGCGATATCCTCGCCGACCAGAACTTCAAGTACAACCTGTGCATCCGTAAGACCATCGAGGCCGTGCTTAACACCTACACTGGCGACCACTCCAGCAAAGACTTCCAGAATTTCGTGGTCTACGCCAAACGCGTCTTCTTCAGCAATGGCATCCATCATCACTATGCCGAAGATAAGTTCTTCCCCGAAATCAGCCAAGCCTACTTCGCTGAATTAATAAAAGGAAGCGACGCATCCCTGCTGCCCCTGAACGAAGGGGAGACCGTTGATGAGTTCATCGCCTTCCTGACCCCCGTCATCTTCGATAAGGATCTCTATCGTATGCGCCGTAGCAGCGAAGAGGATATCATCGAACATTCCTCCGTCAACTTCTACCAAGGCGGCATCACCAAAGCCGAAGCTGAGGCCTTCTACAACGCCATGCGCGTGCCTGGCGACGAGACGCCTATCTCCTATGGCCTGAACTCACGCCTGGTCAAAGACGCCGACGGCACCATTCACGAAGACGTGTATTGCGCCAACGGCCTCTACGGCGACGCCATCAAAGCCATCATCGGCTGGCTCGAGAAAGCTAACGAGGTCGCTGAAAACGACAACCAAAGGGCCTATACCCAAAAATTAATTGAGTATTATACCACAGGCGACCTGAAGACCTGGGACGAATACAACATCCTTTGGGTGCAGGATTCCATCTCCCATATCGACTTTGTGAATGGCTTCATCGAGGACTACGCCGACCCGATGGGTATGAAAGCAACCTGGGAATCCACAGTGAATTTCAAGGATTTGGAAGCCACCAAAAACTCCAATATCATCAGTGAGAACGCTCAATGGTTCGAGGACCATTCTCCCGTTGACGCTCGTTTCAAAAAAGACGAATGCAAGGGCGTCTCAGCCAAAAGTATTAATGTGACCACCTTGGGCGGAGAATGTTTCCCGTCACCTCCGATTGGCATCAACCTGCCCAATGCCGACTGGATCCGCAAAGACTACGGCTCCAAGTCGGTCACCATCACCAACTTGATGATTGCATACGACAAGGCCGCAGAGGAATGCCCCAAGAGCGCCCTGAAGGAGTTCGCCTATTCGGAGGAAGAGGTCGAGCTTTGCAAGAAATTTGGTTCCGAGACTGATATTGTGCATACTACCTTGCACGAATGCCTCGGACATGGATCGGGCAAACTGTTGCCGACGACGCAACCTGGCGCCTTGAAGGAATTCAGCTCCACCTTGGAAGAGGCTCGCGCCGACCTGTTCGGCCTCTATTATCTGGCCGATCCCAAGATGGTCGAATTGGGCGTGATCTCAGACCCTGAGGCCTACAAAGCCGAATACTGCGGCTACATCCGCAATGGCATGATGACCCAGCTGGCCCGTGTTGAACTGGGCAAGGACGTCACCGAAGCCCACATGCAGAACCGCAAACTCATCGCGGAATGGTGCTACGAGCAAGGTGCCGGCAGGGGAGAGGGCGGCTGCGATGTCATCGAACGCATCGTCCGTGACGGCAAGACCTATTTCGTCATTAATGATTTCGAGGCCTTGCGTTCCCTGTTTGGGGAGTTGCTTGCCGAGGTGCAGCGCATCAAGAGCGAAGGCGACTATGCCGCTGGCAAAGCCTTGGTTGAGAGATATGCCGTGAAGGTCGATCCCGAGCTGCACAAGGAAGTCAAAGAGCGTTACGATGCTCTTGGCCTGAAGCCCTATGGTGGTTTCATCAATCCTGTCATCACCCCCGTCGAGAAGGACGGTAAGGTCGTCGACTACGTGGTGGAATATCCTTCAGATTTCATCGTAGAACACCTTGACCTCGGCCAACGCTACAGCTTCCTGAAAGCCACTCATTAATCCCCCCGCACCCCATCGGGGTGCCACATCGGTAATGAAACCTCTGCTGCCCCATTGTCACCGCACCCCATCGGGGTGCCACATCGGTAAGGAAACCTCTGTTATCCCGTTGTCACCGCACCCCGATGGGGTGCCACATCGGTAAAAGAATCCAATCCCTAAGAACCCTCCGCACCCCGATGGGGTGCCACATCGGTAAAAGAATCCAATCCCTAAGACCCACCGCACCCCATCGGGGTGCCACATCGGTAAAAGAATCCAATCCCTAAGACCCACCGCACCCCATTGGGGTGCCACATCGGTAAAAGAATCCAATCCCTAAGACCCACCGCACCCCATCGGGGTGCCACATCGGTAGGGAAAAAATTATTATTATTGTTTTAAATGAAATAAATTAATTATTTTTGCGAAAAATAAATAATTATTTCCGATGATTCATACCTACACCCAAATCCACATTCAAACCGTCTTCGCCGTCCAAGACAGGTTATCTTTAATTAACAAACGATGGAAAAACGATCTTTATGGCTATATGACTGGTATTGTCCAAGGCCGTGGGCATAAAATGTTGTCAATTGGAGGTGTTGGCGACCATGTCCATTTGTTTTTTGGTTTTCGACCTAACGAATCCCTCTCAGAATTAATGAGGGAGGTGAAACGAGATTCGGCCATTTGGATTAACAAGAACCGTCTTGTTCTTGGTAAGTTTTCATGGCAAGAAGGGTACGGTGCGTTTTCATACAGCAAAAGTCAGGTGCCGATAGTTTGTCATTACATTGAAAACCAGGAAATACATCATCATAGAAAAACGTTTATTGAAGAATATTTGGAATTTTTGGAACAATTTGGGGTGGAATACGATAAACGGTATATTTTTCAACCCGTTTGACCTACCGATGTGGCACCCCGATGGGGTGCATGGGGAAACCTGTTTGGTCTACCGATGTGGCACCCCGATGGGGTGCGGTGGGTTCTTGGGGGATGACATTTGACCTACCGATATGGCACCCCGATGGGGTGCGGAAATAAATTTCGTATTGGGGAAAATTATTGATTCGGCATTCAAAATTAATCTTTATCTTTGCGCCATCAATTAGGGGTGCCTTATCCGTGAGGATTGAAAAATAGGCTGAGATCAAACCCTTTGCACCTGATACGGATAATGCCGAAACAGGGAAATGAGTTTCTTCTAATAACCTCTATTGATTTATTGAATTAATTAACTATAAATCAATGAGTTATGTTTAAAAAAGGTTTTTTATTATTGTTTTTCGCCGGCCTGTTGGCTGAAGGCGTGAATGCACAGAACAACGAAGTAGTCTTGGACTCTACCCGTTTTGAATTGCTTAACGAGGTGGTGGTTAGCGGGGTGCGCGTTCAAAAAAACGCTCCTTTCGCAGTTTCAAACATCAACAAAGTGGAGCTGAACGACTTCTCGAAAACGGGTCAGGAATTGCCTTTCCTCTTCGCCAAGACACCCGGCATCATCGCTTGGAGCGAGAATGGCGTAGGCACTGGCACCACCTATATGCGCATCCGTGGCGCCGGTGATTCGCGTATTAATGTCACTTTGGATGGCGTTTCGCTTAACTCACCCGAAGACCAATGCGTGTTCTGGGCCAACATGAACAGCTACGGATCCCTGCTCGGCTCAGTGCAAATCCAACGCGGTGTGGGTACATCCACCAATGGCGACGGCGCCTTCGGAGGAACCGTGGCCCTTACTTCAGCGACCCCTTCCTTCGTCCCATCTGCCGAAATCACAGGCTCTTACGGCTCGTTCAACACGCTTAACTTCGGCGCCAAAGCTTCCACAGGACTTCTCTGGAACCATCTTATCGTCGACGGAGCCTACCATGAGACCAGCACCAATGGTTTCATCCATGGTACCAAAGGCCGCAGCGGAAGCTATTACGGTGGCATCACATATATTAATAACAATTTCCAACTCCGCTACAAGAACATTGGCAACTTCGAGATGACCGGTCAGGCTTGGAACGGCGTGACCGCTGGCGATAACGACATGAGTCTCATGGATGGTACCTACGGCATCAACACGGGCATCAAGACCTACGCCGACCTTTGGAATGTGGGCTTGGGACAATACAACTCGCTCTACGAGTACCTCGTTTATGACGAAAACGGCGATTTCCTGATAGACGAGAATGGCAACTATGTCACCCAACGCTACCAACTCAACGACGGGAGCTTCTGGGATCGCACCACCGACAACTTCTGGCAGGACCATAATATCCTTTCGGCGGCTTGGAACATTAATGATCATTGGTCGACCTCAGCAACGCTTCATTACACCTACGGTTACGGCTATTACGAAGAATTCCGCTACAACAACAAACTCTCGAAATTCGGCATGAGCTATTACGATTCCGAGGGGAATCAGGTGAAACGTAGCGATTTCATCCGTAAAAAAGGCCTCCGCCAAGACACATACGGCATCGTTTGGAACACCAAATACCACGATGAGAACTGGAATGTCATCGGCGGTTTGGCACTTCAGAACTTCACCGGAAACCACTTCGGCTATGTGACCTACATCGCCAACGAGGCCGTGGCCAACAAATACCTCGCCGATGGCGACTACAAATATTACGACTCCGACGCGAAGAAACTCGATGGAAGCGCCTTCGTCAAGGCAGCCTACACCTTCGGCAAGCATTGGACCGTGTTCGGCGACATGCAGTTCCGCTATGTGGACTATATGACCAACGGCATCAACGACAAGTTTTACGATGACGAGAGCGGTTACTACAACCAGCCCCTCGACATCCACGAGAAGTACCCCTTCTTCAACCCTAAGGGCGGCATCTCGTTTGACATGAATAACCACCATGTCTATGCCTCCGTGGCCATGAGTCACCGCGAGCCCGAACGCAACAACTTCACCGACAACGGATCGTATCCTTTCCCGAGACCTGAACAACTGCTCGATTATGAGTTCGGTTACGACTACAATGGTGACATCTGGCAAGCTGGCGCCAACTTTTACTACATGGATTACACCGATCAGTTTGTGCAGACCGGTGCCGTGAGTGATATCGGCGAGGCCTTGACCACCAACATCAAGGATTCGTATCGCATGGGCGTGGAGCTCCAAGCCGGTGTCAACGCGACCCCCTGGCTGACCATCGAGGCCAATGCCGCTTTGAGCCAAAACAAAATCCTGGACTTCGACGAGGTTGTTGAAGACTGGGACAACGGCACCACCACCATCCATTACGACAACTCGACCTTGGCTTTCTCGCCCTCGGCCATCATTAATGGTTTTGTCACCTTCCATCACAAAGGGTTTGCCGCAACATGGCATAGCAATTATGTCTCAAGAATGTATCTTGACAATACACAGAATCTGGACCGCTCACTGCCTGGGTATAGCACCTCGAACGTCAGTCTGAGCTATAGTTTGAAGCCAAAGAAAGTCGTTAAGGAAGCCGTGTTCAAGATTAATTTGAACAATGTCTTCGACAAGCATTACGCCGCCAGCGGATGGGTCTATTCCGCAATTTGCGACAGTTATGGACATCCCAACGACAATCGTTATTATCAGATCGGTTTTATCCCAATGGCAGGGTTCAATGTGATGGGTAATCTGACAATACGTTTCTGATGAGGCACCCCGATGGGTTAAGCCAAATACATGTCGATTAATCCATCCGGGGCCTTGATGTAAAGCTTTTTCGTTTTGCGATCAACCTTCTGGATGACTTGGTCGAGGATAGGTATTAATATCTCTTTTTTGTCTTTGAAGACTTGGATGATGGCCTGGGTGGGGTATTCTATCACATCATTAATGGGGCCGAGTTCACCGTGAATCTCGTCTATTAATAAGAACCCTTTCACCTCGTGGTAGTAGAACTGTTTGCCCGAGAGTTTCGGAAGCAGTTCCAGCGGGAGGAAGACCTCTTTGCCTGTGAGAGCCGACGCCGCCTCCACGGTGTTGATGTCCTGGACCTTGACAAACACCTTGTCGCCACTGCACGTCAACTTCTCAACGAAGAAAGGCGTGAGCACCTTGTTTATTTCAAGGAGAAAATACTTCATGTCGTGGTAGGCCGAAGGATCGTCCACATCGAGTCGGATGGTGACTTCGCCTTTGATACCGTGGGTCTTGGCAATGCGGCCGAGATAGAAACAATCGTCTTTTGTCATTTTTCGTGTGTTTTCAAATGCAAAAATAAAGAGTTTTTTCTATCTTTGCGAGTTAAAACACAAACAATGCACGATTTTCTCGACTTGTTTTTCGATGTGCTGCGCAACAGCTTCCTGATCACCGGCTTGGTGGTAATCATGATGCTGATGATAGAGCTCATTAATATCCATTCCGAAGGGCGTTTCTTCACCAAACTGCGTCGTCATCGGTTCGGACAGGTGGTTTTGGGTGCGGGTCTGGGCATCATCCCAGGTTGCATGGGAGGTTTCGCCGCAGTGTCGATGTACTCTCACAAACTGTTGAGTTTCGGAGCCTTGATTGCCATGATGATCGCTTCTTCGGGTGATGAGGCTTTCGTGATGCTCGCCATGATTCCCAAAGAGGCATTAATACTTTGTGCAGTGCTTTTCGGGGTGGCCGTCGTGGCCGGTTGGATTGTGGATTTGTTATCTAAGAAAAAGGAGGCCGATCCCGCCTGTTGCGAGGAAGGCTTCCAACTTCATGAGGAAGAGCATGACCATCAAGCGATACATGAGAAATCGAGTTTCAAACACATGCGTCACGCCAGCGCCGAGCGCATCGCCCTGCTTTTGGGTGTGGTCATCTTCATCATCGCTCTGGCTTTCGGTCTGCTTGAGCACGACCATGAGCACGAGCATGAAGCCGCCGAGGCGGTCAGCCACATTAATGTTTTCGATGAATATTGGTTGAATCTGTTCTTCGCCGTGGTCAGCTTGGTGGTCGTGTGGTTCGTGGCAACCGTCAACGAGCACATTGTCAAGGAACATCTCTGGGAGCACGTCATCCGGAAGCATTTCCTGAGCATCTTTCTGTGGACCTTCGGGGCTTTGCTGGTCATTGAGCTAGGGCTGCATTACCTCGACATGGAATCGTGGATTAATTCCAACATCCCTTGGATGATCCTGCTCGCAGTGCTCGTGGGCATCATCCCCGAGTCGGGTCCCCACATGCTCTTTGTGACGCTTTTCGCTACCGGGACAGTGCCTTTCTCGGTGCTGCTGGCCAGTTCCATATCGCAAGACGGACATGCCTCTTTGCCTCTGTTGGCCGAGAGCAAACGCAGTTTTCTGAAGGCAAAATTAATCAATATATTTGTTGCATTAATTATAGGTTTTATCTGTTATTTCATTGGTTATTAATTATTTAAAGATATGAAAATCATCCTTGCCACCGATTTCAGCAACGAAAACCAGATGCTTGTGCCGTATGCCCTTGACCTGTTGAGGCAGACTGGTGGAAGCATTATCCTGTTTCACGCATACATGGACCATTTCGAGGTGTCCGATGCCCAGAAGGAGGCAGAGCGGAAGATGCAGGAGAGTGTCGATTACCTCAATGCTGAGATTGCCAAACATGGCTTGTCGGGTATTGAGATCATCCCAAAGCTCGCCGATGGCTATCCTGAGGAGGAGCTGCTGCTTCTGACCCGTGAGGAGCGTCCCGACCTGGTACTGATGGGCACTCGCGGTCGTGGCAGGAAGTTGTTCTTGGAAGGCAGCATGTCGAAGAGCCTGATGAGCAAGTCGCCGGTGCCGCTGCTCTCTATCCACGAGGACTACCACTACAAGCCCAACAACGAGGTGCTTTATGTGACCAATTTCGACAAGGGTGATGCGGCGAGCATAGCCAAGATTTTCGATATTCTGAAGCCTTACAAGCTACATCTCCATGTGGTGAGTTTTGTCATCGACGGCGATCCCTCCAAGGCGTCAAAACAGATGAAGAACCTAGAGGAATCCTTGCAATACATGAAGTTGAACGGCGAGTTGAGTTTCAAGATGGTTTGCAATAGCGACCCGCGGCACAGCATGAAGGCTTATTGCGAGGAGAACAACATCAGTTTGGCGGCGTTCATCCCGCATCGCCGGCATCTGTATCATTTCTTCTTCAAGGACAAGGTCACCAAGAACGACTTTTTCAACCTACATATTCCGTTGCTGGTGCTGCCGAGATAAGAGATAAGAGATAAGAGATAAAAGATAAAAGATAATAGATAAGAGATAAAAGTTAATTATCTGTTTTTCCTTTCCTCTTTTTGGATCTGCCTATTCAACTTAGTAAGGTCTTCCCCGAAGATATAGGTGATTCTCAATGAGATTTGATTATTGAACTGCTGCCGCACCTTGTATTCCAAGTAAGGCTTGTATTCCTCGTAGAGGCGGATGCGGATAGGTGCCAGCGAGTACTGGTAGCGCAGTTGTGCGTGGAGGCCTTTCCAGACGCGGATGCGGAAGTCGGCGCAGATGCTCCAGTCATTTTTATTATAGCTGTTGGAGTTTTGGACCAGCAGGGTGGGAGGGTTTTGCGTCTCGTCGTAAAGACCGGCATCGGTGAGGTCGTCGAGGGTCTTGAACTTGGTGACGTCGTATCCATCCACTCCGCTGATACCGTCGATCCAGCGCAGGCGGCCGTTGCCGACGGTGGTTGAGGTCTCCACCTTATTAATCTTCTCGTTGATGCCCACGAGTCGTCCGTAGCTGGCGCCGATGCCGACGGTGTAGCGATGCTTGTCGGTGAAATACACCATCATGGGCACTTCCACGTAGTTGAGTTTCAGGTCGTAGAGGCCGAAGAACGAGCCACTGTTGTATTTCAGGGTATCGGCACGGAGGGCGCCCTTGGGGTTATAAACGATTTCGAGGCCGAGGTCGAGCCAGTCTTCATCGAGCACCGACCAAAGCACACCGGCGCCCACTTGTCCACGGATGCGTTCGTAGCCATAGCATTCGTCACCGTCCACTTGGCTCATGCTGCCGCCGACAAACACTTCTCCTTTAAACATCTGGGCGTTAAGCCGGGTTATGGCCAATAAAAAGAAACAAATCAAAGAAATTCTCAGGATTCTCATAAACATTCAATCTAGTAGCGCAAAAATACGACAAATTAACGTCGGTTCGAAAAAAATATTGTCATTCCCCTTGACAAAGCCAAAAAATTAATATATCTTTGCAGAAAAATTATATGTGAAATAATGAGAATATTTAGAAAATGTCTAGGTTTCATTTTAAACATTTCAGCTTGAATCATGACCGTTCCACCATGAAAGTTGGGACTGACGCTGTGTTGTTGGGTGCTTGGGTGGAGGTGAAGCCGACGGATTGGGTGTTGGACATCGGGACGGGTTGTGGCGTCTTGCCATTAATGTTGGCTCAACGGGGCATTGCCAAGGTCCATGCCATCGACTTGGACGAGGCGTCTGTGGTGGAGGCGTCGGAGAACTTCCAGGCGTCGCAGTGGTGTCGGCAGCTATTCGCTTTCCACGGAGATGTGCGGAAGTTCACCATGCAGTGTGCATACGACCTCATCATCAGCAATCCGCCGTTTTTTATTAATTCATATAAATGTGACGCGGATCGTCGCAATCAGGCACGGCACACCGACACCTCGTTGACGTTTGCTGACTTGATTGCCACTGTGCGGCGATTGTTGAAGCCTGATGGACGTTTTGTCTTGGTCCTTCCTGAGCGTGAGTCGCGTGAGTTCATCCCGTTGGCGGAGCAAGGCAACCTTTTTATATATAGGAAGGAGAATGTCATCCCGGTCGAGGGCAAAGACCCCAATCGTGTGAATCTCGAGTTGCGTTATGGGCGACCCCTTACCGTCGAGAACACTGATCTGGTCATCCGATGCCTTGATGGATCGTTCTCAAATGCGTATCAGGATCGAGTGAGGGAGTATTATTTGGGGTAGGGGTAAGTCCCCGAAGAAAAAATAGTCCCGCAGAAAGCGCAGAAATGGCAGAAAGGGTAAGTCCCGCAGAAAGCGCAGAAATGGCAGAAATGTTAGAGCACTCAAAAAAAATTTCTGCGCTTTCTGCCATTTCTGCGGGACAAATAATTAGCGGGACAAATAAACAAACTATGACTGAAAACGAAATAAGCTACGAAATTAGAGGTGCCATCTATGATGTTTACAAAACACTTGGCCCAGGTCTTCTAGAATCTGTCTATGAAGAGGCAATGATCTATGAGCTAAAAAGACGTGGCCTGAAAGTGCAACAACAAGTGGAAGTGCCGATACGTTACAAAGGACATCTCTTAAGAACAAAGTTAAGACTCGATCTCTTGGTTGAAGACAAGGTGATCATTGAACTGAAAAGCGTACTTGACATGCATGAGGTGTTTTTTAAACAGACTAGAACGTACCTTCGGCTGAAAGGGCTCAAACTCGGTATTTTGGTAAACTTCAATACGGAGGATATTTTGGATGATAGTATTTTTAGGGTGGTTAATGGGTTATAATGTCCCGAAAAAAAGTCCCGAAGAAAAAATAGTCCCGCAGAAATCGCAGAAATAGCAGAAAGGCTAGCGTATCTAAAGAAATTTCTGCGTTTTCTGCCATTTCTGCGGGACAAAACCTCTGCGCTTTCTGCCATTTCTGCGGGACTTATTTCTGCGGGACATTAATTTATTTCCAGATCTCCCACGATGCCTCCGCCTGTGCATGAAGCATCCCGATTCCATTGATGGTGTCTGCCCCGTGCTCCCTTCCGTATCTCAAGAATCGAGTCTCCTCGGGGTTGTAGATTAAATCAAACAAGACGTGGCGATTCGTGATGGCTTCGTATGGAATCAAAGGCGCCTCCTCGATGTGAGGGAACATGCCAACAGGAGTAGCGTTGACGATTAATAGATGTGACTTTATGATGTCCGGGGTAAGCTCGTCGTAAGTGAAGTCGGCTTTTCCTGATGATCGGCTTACCAGATAGAAGGGGATGCCATTTTTCCTGAGAACGTACTGAACCGCTTTCGAAGCACCACCGGTACCCAAGAGGAGTGCGGGTTGAGAGTTCGGGAGGGAGAAGCGGGAGGTGAGGTGCTCTAGGCCGAGGACGTCGGTGTTGTAGCCTTTCATCTTGCCATTGGGGAGCACTTTCACCGTGTTGACCGCGCCGACTTCTTGAGCGACATCGTCCAGTTCATCGAGATAGGGGATGATGGCCTCCTTGTAGGGGATGGTGACGTTGAAGCCACATAGGTCAGGATGCGAGGCAAGGAGACGGGGAAGCTCATCGATGCTGGCGAGGTCGAAGAGGTCGTAACATGCGTCGATATGCTCCCGCTCGAATTTCTCGGTGAAATAAGATTTCGAGAATGAATGACCGAGAGGGTGACCGATGAGAGCGAATGACTTCAAGATAAAAGATAAGAGTTAAGAGATAAAAGTTAAAAGTTAATTAATGCCGAAGATGGCGCCGAAGCCGAGGGTACAGAGCACACCGACGATGATTCCTGCCAGGGCGACGCCGCCGATGACTGCCAACATGCTTTTCTTGAAATCCATGTCGAGGAAGCTGGCGGCTAGGGTGCCTGTCCATGCGCCGGTGCCGGGCAAGGGGATGCCGACGAAAAGCAAGAGGGCCACATACAAGCCACGACCAGCCTTCTCTTGGAGTTTCTCGCCGCCTTTATGGCCTTTCTCGAGGCACCAGGTGAAAAACTTCCCGATGACTTTCTTGTCCTTGCCCCATTCCAGCACACGACGTGCGAAGAAGAAGATGAAAGGCACGGGCAGCATGTTGCCGATGGCAATCACGATGTAAGCCCACAGCAGGCTGAACTCCTCGGGGTTGGCCATAGCCGCCTTGATGCCGTAAGCCACCGGGATGGCACCACGCAATTCAATCAAGGGCACCATTGAAATCAAAAATACATATAAATAGTTCTTCATATTTTCCGTTTTCCGTTTTCCGTTTTCCGTTTTTCAATCATTTCCATCACTTCCACATCCTTTGTTATCAATTCAGGATTATATTCGATAAACTCCTTGTAATACTCGGGGTTTGCTGTCAGGGCTTCCTCAAGATATCCCAAGGCGGTTTGCCGGTCGCCTCTTTCGAGATAAAGATAGGATAAGAGATACAGCAGGGTAGGGTCGTTCTCGGTGCGTTGCAGTCCCACCTGAAGGTAGCAGATGGCCTCGTCGAAGCGGTCCATCTCCGCCAGCAGGTCGCCGAGGAAGAAATACAAGTCCGGGTCGTTGGGTTGGTGCTTCTCGATTTCCAGGAGGGCGTCGAGGGCTTTCTGGCATTCGTTCACCTTGCGGTATTCAGCGGCAAGGTTATAGAGATGGTCGTCGTTGAACGGCTCCAGCTCGTAGGCCTTGTTGAAGTATTTGATGGCTTTTGAACTATCGCCTGTATCGCTATAAACATATCCAAGTCCCGACCATGCTTCTGTAAGATATTCGTTAATTCTCAAGGCCTTCAGGTATTCTTCCCGAGCGTCGATGAACTGTCCGAGGCGGTAGTGGCAGTCGCCCAGTGAAGCGTGTAACATGGAGGTCTCCACCCCGTGGGCGATGGCTTCGTGGAGCGAGTCGATGGCTTCCTGGAAGCGGTCGAGGTCGTAGTACGAGTTGGCCAGGTGCATGTTGGCGTAGAGGTGGGTGGGGTCGATGGCGAGCACGTACTCATACATCTCGATGGCTTCTTCGAGGCGGTCCATGCCCCGGTAGAGGTCGCCGAGCGACGACCACACCTCGGTGTCCTGGGGGTTGTCCTCGATGGCCATGTTGTAGTATTCGATGGCTTTGTCGGCCATTCCCAGGCTATGGTATTCGTAGCCGATGGCGTAGTACATCTCTCCGCGTTCGTCCTCTTCGAGTTCAGCGAGGGCCTTGGTATAGATGTCGATGGCCTTCTCGTGGTTGCCCGCGGAGGCGTTGTAGTAACCGTTCTTGATGCGTATCTCGAGGTCGTCGGGATGTTGGGCGAGGGCCAGGTCGACGGCTTCGCGCGAGCGTTCCAGGTTGTTCTGTTTGAGGTAATAGTCGATGATCAGCTCAAACTCGTCGGCATCGAAATACGCCGTCTGGTGGCTGTCAAGCATCTGCTCGAAGCGCTCCACCGCCTCTTTGGTGAGGTCGTCATCATTCTCTTCTTCCCATGAGTTGTCGTCGAGCATAGTTTTATTTTTTTTGGATTGCAAAAGTAGTGAATTTTTTCTAATTTTGCGGCCTCATGGCAGAATATTCGAGCATATTGCTGGAAAATGCGGTGGAAGCCCTGTCGAAGCTTCCCGGCGTGGGTCGCAAGACGGCCTTAAGGTTGGCCTTGCATCTGCTCAACGAGGAGGCGTCGGAGACCGAGATAATCGCCGAGGCGTTGTTGAAGATGCGGCGTAACATCATGCTGTGTGAGCGTTGCCACAACATCTCCGATACCAAGGTGTGCTCGATCTGTTCCAACCCCCGCCGCGACGAGAATACTTTATGTGTGGTGGCCGACATGCGCGACGTGCTGGCCATCGAGCAGACTGCCTCTTACAACGGCCTTTACCATGTGTTGGGCGGCGTCATCAGTCCCATCGAGGGCGTAGGGCCCAACGACCTGAGCATCGCCGACCTGGTGGAGCGTGTGCATCGTGAGGACATCCGTGAGATCATCTTGGCCTTGCCAGCCACCATTGAGGGCGACACCACCAATTTTTACATCTACCGTCAGCTGGGCGACTTCACCGGCAAGGTCACGGTCATCGCCAAAGGCATCGCGGTAGGTGATACGTTGGAGTATGTTGATGAGATTACCTTGGGGAGAGCGATTCAGAATAGGAGAGGGTTTGAGTAGAGATAAGAGTTAAGAGATAAAAGATAAAAGTTTAAAGATATAAGATGAAAGAAACAAAAATATGTGTCATAGGGTTGGGGTATGTGGGATTACCGTTGGCGAGGCTGTTTTCCACTAAGTTCCGCACCGTGGGTTTCGATATGAACCGGTCGCGGGTGGATTCATTAATGGCGGGTCATGATGCCACACTCGAGGTGAGCGATGAGCTGCTTCAGGAAGCTATTAATAAATATGGTTTCCGTTGCACCGCTGATCTTGAGGAGATACGCGACTGCAACTTCTACGTGGTGGCTGTGCCTACGCCCGTCGATGTCAATAATAGACCTGACTTGGAGCCGCTGCAAAAGGCTTCGGAGACGGTGGGCAAGGTCATTTCGAAGGGCGATGTGGTGGTGTATGAGTCCACCGTGTATCCCGGGGTGACCGAGGAGGAGTGTCTCCCCGTGGTGGAGCGCGTCTCCGGCTTGAAGTTCAACGAGGATTTCTTTGCCGGCTACAGCCCCGAGCGTATCAACCCTGGCGACAAGCTTCATACCGTCGAGAAGATCAAGAAAGTCACTTCAGGTAGCACGCCAGAAATAGCTGATTATGTGGATGGTGTGTATAACGCTGTCTTGATTAACGGCACCCACAAGGCTCCGAGCATCCGTGTAGCTGAAGCCTCCAAGATCATCGAGAACTCGCAGCGTGATGTCAACATCGCTTTCATGAACGAGCTGGCCAAGATCTTCAACGCCATGGGTATCGACACTCACGATGTCATCGACGCGGCTTCGAGCAAATGGAACTTCATCAAGCTGAGTCCCGGTCTGGTTGGTGGCCATTGCATTTCCGTCGACCCCTATTATCTCATCGAGAAGGCCCAGGTCTACGGCGTGTTGCCTCGTATCATGCGTGCGGCGCGTCGGCTTAACGATGGCATGGGGGCTTACGTGGCCAACCAGACCATCAAGTGCATGAACAAGAAAGGGGTGATGGTCAAGGATGCCAAAATATTAATTCTTGGATTTACCTTCAAGGAGAACTGTCCCGATATCCGCAACACTAAGGTCGTCGACATCTACCATACCCTTGAGGAATACACGAAGAACATCACCGTTTACGATCCATGGGCTGATCCGGAGAGGGTAGAGAGGGAGTACAAGATTAGAGTGGAAAACGGAAAACGGAACCCCGAAGGGCTCACCGACCGAACGGGAGGTAAAACGGAAAACGGAGCGTTTGACGCGGTGATTTTGGCTGTGGCGCATGATGAGTTTAAGCATATGGATGTGAAGTCATTACTGAAGCCGAATGGTGTGATTTACGATGTTAAAGGCTTCCTACCACGAGATATTGTTGATGGACGTTTATAATTCTACCGATGTGGCACCCCGATGGGGTGCTTTAAACCACAACTATGTTCAACAAAACAGATCCGACCATTTTCGACGGCGATTGGAATTTCGAGAAGACCGAACGTGCTGTTCTTGGCCTCTGTAAGGTCCTGAACCGATATGCCCATAGGCTTACCCTTGAGGACTTGAAGAACGACGAGCGTTGCGCGAGAATACCTGACTTGAGTCTTGATGTGGTGCAGAAGGTGATCGATGATGTGGAAGCCAAGCTCTTGCGAGGCGTCACGCCGCTCGACCATGAGGTGATCTATCACACTGGGCCGCATCACGACGATATCATGCTGGGCATCATGCCTTTTATAAATAGACAGTTGCGTAGCCCTAACAACGACGTCCATTTCGCCATCATGACCTCCGGCTACCACTCCGTTACGGATGAGTTCCTGAAAGAAGCGCTTCGGGATACTCTGGATTTGCTGCGTGACGGCCTCATCCAGATGGTGAATTATCCCGATTTCTTCGAGAAGGGTTATCTTTTCAAATATGAGAAGGATATTCATCATTATTTGGACAACGTGGCTCGGAGGAACCCTCGTGAGATGCGTCGTGGATTCTGCCATCGCATCTTGCGTGACGCTGTGGAGATATGGCATCTGAAGAGTGTCGGGGAAGTGGAGTCGCGTTTTGAGGAAGAGATCAGAAACCTTGATGAAGGTCGACCTAACAGTCCTGAGATTCAGAAGCTGAAAGGTGAGGTTCGTGAGTTTGAGGAGGAGCTTGTATGGGCATACGCCGGCACCTCGCTGAACAACATACATCATCTGCGGCTGGGTTTTTACAGCCATACCGAGGACTTTCCCAACCGTGAGCGTGATGTGGAGCCCATCCTCCGTCAGTTGCGCGAGTTGAAGCCCACTGTCATCACCGTGGCGATGGACTACGAAGGTCTTGGCCCTAACACCCATTACAAGGTGATGATGGCCATTGCCGAGGCCGTCAGGCTATGGAGCGAGGAGACCGACTTGAGCCGTTTGAAGATTTTCGGTTACCGCAATGTGTGGTCCACCTTCCATCCTGCCGAGGCCAATGTCTATGTCCCCGTGTCGCTCAATGCCTTTGCTGTGTTCGAAAAAGCCTTCAAGGACAGTTATCTCACCCAGGTCAAGGCCGAGTTCCCCAATCCCGACTTCGACGGACCTTTCAGCGAGTTGGCCGAGAGCATCTGGGTGAAGCAGCTCAAGGACGTCCAGCTCATCCTCGGGAAGGATTACTTCTACGAGAACCCCCATCCTTTAATCCGCGCCACCCATGGCCTGTTGTTCTTAAAACAAATGAACGCCACCGACTTCCTCCACCATTGCCATCTCTGTTAACTTTTATCTTTTAACTCTTATCTTTTATCTAAATAATGTCTTTCTTCGCAACTCACTGGCTCGACATCACCACCACCGCTCTCGGCTTGGCCTATATCCTTTTGGAGTACAAGGCCAGTGTTTGGATGTGGGTGGTAGGCTTCTTCATGCAGAGCCTTGGCATCGTCCTGTATTACCAGAAAGGTCTGTATGCCGACTGTGGCATGGAGTTCTATTACCTGGCCATGACCGTTTACGGGTTCATCGCCTGGATGCGTCATAAGCAGAAGACCAGCGATTTGTCCATCCGGCACATGCCCAAGAATACCGCCTTGGTCTGGGTAGGTTTGGGGTTGGTGTTTTGGCTGGTTATCTATCTCATTTTGTCGCACTTTACCAACTCGAGGGTGCCCATAGCCGATGCCTTCACCACTGCTTTCAGTATTGTTGGTATTTGGGCGTTAGCGAGAAAATATTTGGAACAATGGTTTGTATGGATTATCGTTGATATCGTCACTTGTTGTCTATATTTTTATAAAGATATTCCATTCAAGGCAAGTCTTTATGGACTTTACGTTGTCATTGCCGTTTTTGGATATTTCAAGTGGAAAAAGACGATTGAATTAGAGAAGTAGTTGTCACGAATTTTAATTTGTCACGAATTAGAGAATTATAGATTTTAATTTGTCACGAATTAGAGAATTTAAGAAGGGGGAGTCCCAATTAAACTTCTCTAATTCTCTAATTCGTGACAAAAAACACTAAACTTCAAATTCGTGATTAAAATGTGTTTGTTTATAAAAAAATCTTATATTTGCCCTGAAAATTCTTGAATTATGAAACGTAATATCATCATCACTGGCGGTGCCGGATTCATTGGCAGCCATGTTGTTCGCCTGTTCGTGAACAAGTACCCTGAGTATAACATCATCAACCTCGACAAGCTGACCTACGCCGGCAACCTGGCTAACCTGAAGGACATCGAGAACAAGCCCAATTACAAGTTCGTCCGTATGGACATCTGCGATTTCGATGGTGTTTATAAGCTGATGCAGGATGAGCACGTCGATGGCATCATCCACCTCGCCGCCGAGAGTCATGTTGACCGTTCCATCAAGGATCCATTCACCTTTGCACAAACCAACGTGATGGGAACGCTGAGCTTGTTGCAAGCCGCGAAACTTTATTGGGAACAGAGGAATGAGGAATGCGGAATGCGGAATGCGGAATTCAGGTTTTATCACATAAGTACTGATGAGGTTTACGGAGCCCTTGAGATGACTGATCCGGAGGGTATCGAGCCCCCATTCACCACAAAGGCGTCGTCGGGCAAGCATCATCTGGCTTACGGTAGCAAGTTCTTTACTGAGGATTTGAAATATCAGCCTCATAGTCCCTATAGCGCTGCCAAGGCCTCGAGCGACCACTTCGTCCGTGCCTTCCACGACACTTACGGTCTGCCCACCATTGTGACCAACTGCAGCAACAACTACGGTCCTTACCAGTTCCCCGAGAAGCTGATTCCCTTGTTTATCAACAACATCCGTCACCGCAAGCCGTTGCCCGTGTATGGCAAGGGTGAGAATGTGCGCGACTGGTTGTATGTGGAAGATCATGCCCGTGCCATCGATCTCATTTTCCACGAAGGCAAGATAGGGGAGACCTACAATATCGGCGGTTTCAATGAGTGGAAGAATATCGATATTATTAAGGTGTTGATTAATACGGTCGATCGTCTGTTGGGTCGTCCTGAGGGTGCCGACATGGACCTCATCACCTACGTCACCGACCGTGCTGGCCACGACCTCCGTTATGCCATCGACAGTTCCAAGCTCCAGCGCGAACTTGGCTGGGAGCCCTCCCTCCAATTCGAGGAAGGCATTGAGAAGACCGTCCGTTGGTATCTTGACAACCAGGAGTGGATGGACAACGTCACCTCTGGCGACTATCTGAAATACTACGAGGACATGTATGCCAATCGGTAAAAGAACCGACCACGAATTACACGAATCCGCACGAATAAAGTAATAGGGGTGAATTGAAAAGAAAAGAATTCGTGTCAATTCGTTAGATTCGTGGTGAAAAGAACCGACCACGAATCACACGAATCCACACGAATAGTGGAAGATGGCAACTGGAAAGAAAAAGATTCGTGTCAATTCGTTAGATTCGTGGTGAAGATAACCGACCACGAATCACACGAATCCGCGCGAATAAAGTAATAGGGTTAACTGTGGAAAAAAAGATTCGTGTCAATTCGTTAGATTCGTGGTGAAAAAAACCGACCACGAATTACACGAATCCACACGAATAAAGTAATAGGGTTAACTTGGTAAAAAAGATTCGTGACAATTCGTTAGATTCGTGGTGAAAAAAACCGACCACGAATTACACGAATCGACACGAATTTTTGTTTATTTTAATATTAAAACAATATTATAAAGTTTAGTTCGTTATATTTATTGTTTTATCTTAATTTGAATATGATTGTTTTCCCTAAAGAGAGCTATAAAATTGTCGGTGCTGCGTTCAAGGTCTATAATGGTCTTGGACATGGTTTTCTTGAATCAGTGTATCAGGAAGCCCTTGAGATAGAATTCCTCCGACAAGGAATTCCATTTGAGCGAGAGAAGGAACTTAGAATAACCTATGACGGTATCGAATTGAAGCAAACCTATAAAGCTGATTTTGTTTGTTATGACAAGATAATAGTTGAGTTGAAAGCGGTGACGGAATTGGACGACGCACATCGTTCTCAGGTCTTCAATTATTTACATGCTACTGGATTTCGGCTTGGTTTGTTGTTTAATTTCGGTTGTCCTGATGAACTCGAAAAGGAAAGAATCGTATTGTAATCAGACGTTGAACTCGAAAGGACAAGTATTCGTGAAGATTCGTTAGATTCGTGGTGAAGAAAACCGACCACGAATTACACGAATCCGCACGAATAAAGTAATAGGGGAGACTTGAAAAGAAAAGTATTCGTGACAATTCGTTAGATTCGTGGTGAAGAAAACCGACCACGAATTACACAAATCCACACGAATAAAGTAATAGGGGAGACTTGAAAAGAAAAGTATTCGTGACAATTCGTTAGATTCGTGGTGAAGAAAACCGACCACGAATTACACGAATCCACACGAATAAAGTAATAGGGGAGACTTGAAAAGAAAAGTATTCGTGACAATTCGTTAGATTCGTGGTGAAGATAACCGACCACGAATTACACGAATCCACACGAAAAGTGGAGAAAAATTGATTCCTTTTTTCTTGTTTCTTTAAATTCTTTATCATATCTTTGCATGTTAATTTTGAGATACGAGTGGGCTGGAGGTCTGTGACTTCGTTTTAGGATTCCTGTAACCATTCGTAACGTTTTAAAAATCACCCTTTTGTCGTTACCGTGGTGTGACTGACGGGGCGAAGCTGTGGGAAACGGAAAACGGAAAACGGAGAACGGAAAGTTTCCTTTAACTGTCTTCCTCTAAATTCTAAATTCTAAATTATTTCTCTGACTATGAATATCTCTGTCGCAGGCACCGGCTATGTCGGTCTTTCCATTGCCACGTTGTTGGCGCAACACAATCATGTCACCGCTGTGGACGTTGTTCCGGAGAGGGTTGATCTGGTCAATCATAAAAAGTCGCCTATTCAGGACGACTACATCGAGATGTATCTCGCTGAGAAAGAGCTCGACCTTCATGCAACACTCGATGGAGCGGCAGGATATAAAGATGCCGAGTTCGTGGTGATTGCGGCTCCCACCAACTACGACCCGCAGAAGAATTTCTTCGACACGAGTCACGTGGAGGAGGTCATCGATTTGGTGTTGAGTGTCAATCCCGATGCCGTGATGGTTATTAAGAGTACCATCCCCGTGGGTTACACCCGCAGCCTCTATGTGAAGTATGCCGCCAAGGGAGTGAAGAAGTTCAACCTGCTGTTCTCGCCCGAGTTCCTGCGTGAGAGCAAGGCGTTGTACGACAACCTCTATCCGAGCCGTATCATCGTGGGTGTGCCTAAGATGATGGAAGGGAAGGAGTTCCAGGAGGAGAACGAGGCTATCAAGAAGTTGACCAATATCGAATGGCTTACTGAGAGGGCCCATGTGTTTGCGGGTCTGTTGCAAGAAGGAGCCATCAAAGAGGAAGTGCCTACTTTGTTCATGGGCATGAAGGAAGCCGAGGCCGTGAAGTTGTTTGCCAACACCTATCTTGCCCTTCGTGTGAGTTATTTCAATGAGCTTGATACTTATGCTGAGGTGAAAGGGCTGGATACCATGGCCATCATTGAGGGTATCGGTCTCGATCCCCGTATCGGCATGCATTACAACAACCCGTCGTTCGGCTATGGCGGTTACTGTCTGCCTAAGGACACCAAGCAGCTCCTGGCCAACTACGAGGACGTCCCCGAGGACCTCATCCGCGCCATTGTGGAGAGCAACCGCACCCGTAAGGACTTCATCGCCGACCAGGTGTTGAAGATGGCTGGTTATTATGCCTATACGGAGAATAACGAGTTCGGAATGCGGAATTCGGAATGTGGAGTTCCCACCATTGGCGTGTTCCGCTTGACTATGAAATCAAATAGTGACAATTTCCGTCAGAGCGCCATCCAGGGCATCATGAAGCGCATCAAGGCCAAAGGCGCCGAGGTCATCATCTACGAGCCCACTTTGGAAGACGGCAGCACCTTCTTCGGGTCATTGGTTGTCAATGACCTCGCCAAGTTCAAGGCCCAGAGCCAAGCCATCATTGCAAATAGATATGATAGTTGTTTGGACGATGTGAGGGAGAAGGTATATACCAGAGATATATTCAAGAGGGATTAAATTCCCATATTGGCTTGTAAGTAACCATGAAAGGTATTCAGAATACAGTAACCAGTAATTTTAGCTCGATTGTAAGCAACAATCGTCGCTTTATTGTTCCAAGATTTCAGAGAGACTACTCTTGGGATGTGGAACAATGGGACGATTTGTGGCAGGACATTGAGACAATGAGGGAAGAGCACGACGAGCATTACATGGGTTATTTGGTTCTTCAGACCAATGATGAGAAGACTTATTATATTATTGATGGTCAGCAGCGTTTCACCACAATACTCCTTCTGATTTATGCTGCAATTAAAAGTATAGAGAAGCAAATTGCCAAAGGAGTTGATGTTGAGGACAATAAACGCAGGTGTGAGACGCTGAAGACACTGTATATAGGAAAAGAAGATCCTGTTTCATTGGATTACGATAATCTACTGACGCTGAATAGGAATAACAACCCCTATTTTTGTGACTATATTTTAAAGTTGGGCGACTTGAAGGTACGCAATCTCACTGCTACGGAGAAACTGATGCGAAATTGCTTCGAGTATTTTGAGCAAAAGTTGAGTGGGAAGTTTGGCGATGGTAAGGAATATGCTTCGTTTATTCAGTCCGTGGCGGATGGCTTGTATTTCACTCAGATAGTGGTCAATGATGAAATGAATGCTTTCAGGGTGTTTGAGACATTGAATGCTCGAGGTGTCCAACTATCATCAGCCGACCTGTTGAAAAACTATCTGTTTTCCAAAGTCGATAGTGAGACGACTCACAATAGCCGTATTGACACGTTGGAGAGGAAGTGGGGAGTGTTGACCGACAATATCAAAGCTGAGAAGTTGCCGGAGTTCTTGCGGTATTATTGGAATATGCAGCATAAGACCATCCGTGCCAATGCCGTGTATAAGACCATCCGTCAGGAGATTAAAGAAGACAAGCAGGTGTTTGTCTTGTTGGATGACCTAATTGTTTTCAGCGACATTTACATGGCTTTGACTGACGAGAACGATGAAATGTGGACTGATCCTGAAGTGAAGGAGAACATCGCGCTTTTGAATCTCTTCCGTCTCAAACAGCCTTTCTCATTATTGATGGCGGCGAAGTATTATTTGAGCGACAATGATTTCAAGCGGGTGTTGAAAACCGTCATTTTGATGTGTTTTAGGTATAATGTGATTTGCGATCGCAATCCGAATGACCAAGACACTCCGTTTAATTTGTTGGCGCAATCAATCAGTCTTAACCAGGTGGTTGATTTTGGACTTTTATCACCCATTAAGGTTGATGATGCTGAGTTTAAGAGTGCTTTCAACGAGAAAGTGTTTCCTTATAACTCGAGGAACGCCAAGGTGATTAAGTATATATTAGGTAAGATAGAGCGCTTTAAGGGGTTGACGAGGGTGGTTCGTTTTGATGATGATTCTGTATCGATTGAGCATGTCTATCCTCAAAATCCATCTGATGATTGGGACCTTGATGAATCCAAGATGCAACGTTTCGTTTTCCGTCTTGGCAACATGTGTTTGCTGGAAAAGGGCTTGAATCGAGACTTGCAAAATGCTGGCTTTGCGGAGAAGGTCGCGGTCTATCAAGGCTCGTCGTTTTACTATGCTCGTAAGATAGCGAACGAATTCACTGATTGGAGCGAAAGCGCTATTGTTAATTTGCAGGCTGAGCTTGCTAATGCCGCGGTTTCCATTTGGAGAGTTAATGTGTAGCAACTAACTTGCTTAAAAATTGATTATGCGAAAACTGACGATAGATAGTTTTGGACCTGTTTCTCATGCGGAATTGGATCTCAAGGCGGTTAATTTATTCATAGGCGAGCAGTCTGTCGGAAAGAGTACTATCGCAAAGCTAATAACGATAGTAACCGACATTTTGTCGTTGTGTATGGTTATTCGTGGAGGTCTTACTGGCTGGATGGACCAGCTTAAATCTTATGCTTTGGACGTTTTTAGTGATGACGACTATCGTATTAGGTATGAGTGGGTCGAAGAGGGTGTGCATCTTGTCTTAAAGATAAACAAGGAGGAAGTTGCAACATCTATGACCAAAGGAGATGCAACAATTTCTGATGCAGTTGAAATTACTAAGGAACTCATTTGGTTAAAACCCATCTTCCATAAAAAGGAGTACTTTGATCAGGTTGCCGCCGCTCAAGAAGCCGCAGAAAAGGCGGAGCCTAAGGATGCGTTGTTTTCTTTGCAGCAGGTGTTTTATAATTCCATTTATATTCCAGCAGAAAGGAGTTTTTTTTCTTGCTTTAGCAAAGCGTTGCCTGCCTTAAACTTGGTAAATGAATCAATTCCACGGAATCTTCTCCGTTTTTCCCTTGATTATCAAAATGCAAAGGTGGTATATGGCCGGTTTGATTCATCGCTTCTGAATGTGTCATACGAGTATGATGGTTCCGACGATTTTTTCATCGATCATTCCAGCGGTCACAAGTACCGGTTGTCTTATGCATCTTCAGGAATTCAGTCTACGATTCCGTTGTTGCTTGTGCTGGAGTATGCTGTTAACAAGAGGGAATATTCCTCCTTTGTTATCGAGGAGCCGGAGACGAACCTTTTCCCCGACAAACAAGTGGAGTTATTAAGGCATATCCTAAAGACAGTTAAAGGAGGCCGGTCTTTGACCATTACCACCCATAGTCCGTATCTTTTGTCAGCCATGAACAATTCTTTGTTTGCCGGTTTGTTATTGAAACAATTTGGTGAAGCAGTGGAGAAAGATCTGTTCGGTGTCTTGGACAAGGATTGCGTTTTGACGACCAATGACTGCTCGGTTTACTCGCTTGGTGAATCTGTGAATGGCGAAGGCGTATATTGTAAAACGGTGGTGGATCCTGAGACGGGAATGATTGACAGCAATGCCTTGGATGGTGTGTCTTTGTCGTTAAGTGCGGAATTTGGCAAGTTGGAAGATGTCCTTCTTGCCCATAACGGATAGGATGGTTGGTTATGGATTGTGATGCGATCGACCGATTGCATTTAAAGGAGGCATTCGGTGAGTTTGAGGTTTTCCAACGGATATCCACGGATGAGGATTGGTTGGATGTTTTGTTCGAGTGTGATACCAGAGGGCAATTGTTTGTGTATGATGATGCGGATGTGGGTCATGTGGTTTATGTTAATGACACCAAGGGCCTTGGAAGAGACAAGGTGTTTGAGTTGGTTAATGATTCACACAAAGAAGTCTTCTTATGGCATATAGACGGCGTGGTTTACAAAAAATCCTCTAAGTGCGATTGTGCTGTCATTACATCGGACGAGATGGAATTCATTGAATTTAAGACAGAAGCGTCAAATAAGACAGCTGAGGCGATCGAGGAAAATTATAATAAGGCAAGCGAACAGTTGCAGCAAATCGTTCTAGATGTCAAAGCAAGATGTGGCAAGGTAGGGGTGGAGTTGACTTCGGTAGTTCCTGTCGAGGCTCATGCTGTTTTCAACCCTACGGTTCCGTCGGATAGTGCCATGAAAAAGAACATCTCGGTGAAGTTTCTTTTTAAGACTGGTGTTAAGTTGAGTTTTGATAATAAAAAAGTGCTGAAGTGAGATGACTTTTATGACTATAGTTTCCTTCTGAAAAAATGTTTTATGTCACGTTTTATAGAACTTCACCAACCAGACCATTCTGCTCCTAGACCCATTATTATTAATCCGGATTGGATAGCCTATATCCAACCTTCAAAAGATGGTTCGATACTGTATTTTGGCTCGGTCAATTTTGACGGTCATCAAGGAGGATTCAACTCAAGACTTTATTCCCTTCGTGTTAAGGAAGATTACTACACTGTTAAGGAATTAATCCAATGTCAATGATACCGGATTTTAGAGTACCTGTTGATTCTGCCATTCAAGATTTCAAGGAGCACTTGAAATGTCATCCCCGCACTATTCTATCCGCCAGATATGGTGATGGCAAATCATACTTCCTCGATGCTTTTATGAAGGACGGGGACGTGCAGAATGAGTTTCAATTCATCAAGTTGTATCCGGTGAATTATCAGGTGCTTGAGAATCGTGACATATTCGAAGTAATCAAATACGATATCCTCATGCAAATGGGTCTTCAGGATATGATTGACCTGTCGTATAGTGTATCGTCACCTGATGCTTTTTTCTATTGCATGAAGAATCATGGGCTTGATTTGCTGGAAAGCCTTTTCGACATAGCCAGTAACATTGAGGGAGTGTCTTTAGTAAAAGCCATTGGAAAGATAGGAAAAAGTTCGGCGGGTTTTGTTAAAGTAATAAAGGAAGCGGCAAAGGAATATGAGGAATACAAAGACGGTGATGAGGCAATTTTGAACAAATATATGGATACCGCTGACGGTATTGCCATATACGAGGAGGATTTGATTACAAAGATTATCAAGGATAACCTTGAAAAATGGAGACAGAAAGAAGAAAACAAGAAGAAAGTAGTTCTTCTTTTGGAGGACATGGACAGAATAGACCCGGCTCATTTGTTCCGTGTACTGAACATTTTTTCCGCCCACATGGACTACTCTTTTAAATACGGGGTTAACCCAGACGATTCATTAATAGGAAATAAGTTTGGGTTTGATAATGTAGTGATGGTAATCCATTATGAGAACTTGAAAAGCATATTTGCTCATTTCTATGGACCGGAAACTTGTTTTGATGGCTATATACATAAGTTTGCAGACAAAGGCAAATTTGTCTATTCTTTAAAGGATGAATCTGTAAAATACTATTATGAGAGTTTGAATAAGCTTTCTCAAATCCCGGAAGACGTGTTGCGTCAAATATTGCCAGAGGATAGGCTTCGTCAACGTACTCTGAGAGAGATGAGCAATAGTTTGGACAAGGTCGAAGAACAGAGGAAACATGTTGATGGAGTAAAGTATGATATAACAATTGTTATGGCATGTTTGAGAAGGCTTGGCCTTTCTGATGGTGATATTTTAGATTGTTTCAGAAGAGTATTTGAGAAATATGATAATCAGTGGGTAAGTTATCTTTATCCTTATCTTAAACTATTTGGAAAGGTCAAGGGGTACAATATACGCTTATCCCATAGTAGTGGCACAGCAAAGAATTATAGTTTTCAAGAAGATTCCGAAGGAGTATACGTGTATGTTTCTGATTATCCTTATTCCAGTGGGGCATTAAGGATAGATGATGTTCACAAAGAGTTGCTTTCGCTTGTTATAAGATAACACGTTTGTGAATAAGAAAGTTTGACTAAATTATGACAGCAATTATTGGAGTTTTGAACAAACATGCGGTTGCCATTGCGGCAGATAGTGCGGCGACTTTGGGCGGTGGTAGAAAGGTGATGAACACCGCCAACAAATTGTTTGCGCTTTCAAAATATTACCCTGTAGCCATTGCAGTTTATGGTAATGCAGAATTATTAGGGACTCCTTGGGAGGTAATCATCAAGGAGTACCGGAAAAAGTTAGGGAACACTTTCTATAATACACTAAAAGAATATGTCGATGATTTCCTCACATTCCTAAAGGACTCAAACTATTTTTGTACGAGTGACGAAGCAAGTGCGTTCCTAAAGATAGCATTCAATGGCTTTATCCAGCATTTAATCCAAATCAACAAACAAGACCCGACATCGGCACTTAATGAGATTGCTCAGATTGAGACATTGGCTTCGTCTGGTTTTCTTGATGGTTTTAACGATGACGATTTCAGGTTTGTACAGACAGAATTGGATACTGAAATCAAAAATGGGCAAACCAGGCTTCAAAAAGCGGGTATTATGGTCGAACTGTCCCGCTTACAGCTTGTTGCTGGTGTTTTGTTTACTCATAAAGGAGTGAGTCTGCCGCAGGCTGCGGGACTTGTCTTTACCGGATACGGAGAACAAGAGTATTTCCCATCATTGTTTGATTGTAAAGTCAATGTTGTTGTTAATGGTAAACTTGCAATAGAAAAGGGAGTGAGGGCAATAATTGATAAAAACAATGTTTCATCCATTTGTCCATTTGCTCAGACCGATGTTATGCAAACCATTCTTGATGGAGTGTCACCATTGATGAGGGATGTGTACATGGGGTGTATGGGAAAGACTATTGAGAAAATAAAAAAGGTCATTGCAAAAGAAATTGAAACCGTTTCACCCGCCAAAGCTAGTATTATTAGGTCGTTGGATACTCGCCCTTTTTTGAGCGACTTTATCAGTCTAAGCCAAAAGGTGCAGCAGCAGAAATACACCATGCCTTTCGTTATGTCTGTGGCTAATTTGGAGAAGGAAGATTTGGCTGATTTTGCCGAGAGTTTAGTGACGTTAACTTCTCTAAAGCGTAAGGTAAGCCTTGATCAAGAAACAGTTGGTGGACCAGTAGATGTTATGCTGATTTCAAAAGGCGACGGGGTGATATGGAAAAAAAGAAAGCATTATTTTAATCCAGAAATTAATCATCATTTTTTCAGTAATTATTATAATCATTAAAAGAATATGTCAATTGACTATCAGTGCTATATCGAACCAGAGGAAACCTGTGGAGTGTCCTATGTGGATTTAGATCAAAGCGAATTTGATAATATTGATGTTAAGCTATGGTATGCTCAGTCGGTTGACGAAATAAGTGAAATCGTATCCGACGAAATTGTTGGTTCTATGATTGAGAAACTGAAGGTGTAGTGAAACTTTTTATTCCCAGCCAAAGTTGAGAAATCGTAGTTAACCCTTCGCCAAAGTGACCGAATACACCCGTCCTTGTACTACGCGTGAGCACTTTCTCGAGCTGAAAGTGCTTTTCCGTGGGGTTGAGGAACACATATAAAAAAGGATACGAATCTCGCGAATCTAATGCGAATGTGCTAATGGGTTTCGGTAAAACTGAAGAGATTGAAACAATCGTTCGTAACGTATTAAGTGATTGCTGGCCTTGATACTAAAAAAGTTATTTTGTAAATGACTCAGACTCTCACAATACAACAACAATACCTTGCTAACTGGCATGATAGCTTTGTGAAGTATTATCAAAGTCTGTTGTCAAGTATTTTATTTCTTGAAGTTTTGCCAGAGGCGACTTCCGAGGATAAGAAGTGTCTTGGACTATTAAAGACAGTTGTGATAAGTGCTGATGTATATGATGTTGAAAAGGATCTAGCTGATGGAAAAACAAAACATAGTACTTTGGATAAGATTGAGGGGTTGAATAAGCGGATTGTTGAAATCTGTTTGGAGTATTTTCCAATGAGTCCGATGGTACGGGAGTTTTGGAAGAGGTTGGCTCACTTGAAGATTGAAAGTGATAAGAATGCAGAGTTGAACAGGTTAACTGCTTTAAAGATATATTTGGTGGATGATTGAACGTATATGCTTCTGAAGTGCATGGCCTTTGGCGACAGGGTGAGGCCATCAGCAAAGTTGACTTCAAGAGTAAAAGTTTCATGGCCTCAAGATTTCCTGTCTCGAGGGCATCGTTTGCCTCAAGGTTGGATCACCGAAGCCAAGATTCGATAATTGGTTTAGCCAATGATGAATAACTAGTATGAATAGTGCGTTTTGAAGTTTTTAGAAGGACTTAAGCATGAATGAAAGTTTAATAGGTTTTCTTTTTAGTTCTGTTGGCTCGCTGAGTTCAGTGGCCTCTTTGGTAGTGTCGTTGATTCAGGCTAATCGAAAGGATCAAGCCATGTTAATGAAGGGGAAAATTGATTCGTGCGATGCTACAGTAAATAAAGAAGAAGTTTCATGGCGTTGGCCTTTCTTGTTGATACTATTGGTGACGTTGGTGTCGTTCTCGTGGCTGGTTTATGGCTATGTTTTTACCTCACTGAAAGTAGGTAGGGGTGTTGTGGTTACATTTATTATATCAGTTATGTCACTTATAGTATATGCGGGCAAGGCGTATAGTTCTTTTGAAAAGCACTATATTCTTTGGCCTAAAAAGTTGTGGCAGGGTCTGTTCAATAAAATACCGAGTCATATCGAAAAGGCTGATCAGTTGGTTTTTAAGTTTATGGTGTTGAAGATGGAAGATTCGCCAGAAGTAGTAGATGCAGCAGAAAGGATTAAGAACAATTACAAAGGTCGCGAGCATGATTTTCAAGTGGTGGTGAAGTCTTATCTCCAAGATGCTCCTATCGTTGTAAATAGAGACTATTGTGGTGTTATTTTTATTGTTGGAGAGGAGTGCTTTCGACAACAGAGCGAAGTGGAGAAGGTGATGGATAAGTTTTCAAAGCAATTGTCTCTTCCCATCGCATATATAATACTTGGAGAACACTATTATCGTTTTGAGAAATATCATCGAATCAGTGATAAATACATTGAAAAGAACTGCGCGAATCATTTGATTATGCGTGGTTACCGCCGTTCAGAACATTGGATTAGTACGTCGAGATATAGTCATGTGGCTTTGCTGGCGATGGCATTTTTGACTATAACTCTTTTGATAGGTCTTGTTGAGACAAAAAAGACAGCGGTGTTACAAAGTGAAACTATAACCCAAAATGATATCCTTTTAGCACAATTCGGTTATGACAGAAGTAAAATACATTTGCCGAACGAGTTTATTAGATTAAAAGAGGCGTCTTTTGATATTGAGGCCCTCCAGAAAGATGAGATCTTCAAAAGTTTCGTAGATGGTTTTGGTCCTTATGTGTTTGGTGAAGTAAATGTGGAACATAAAATGTTGCTCTGGTTGAGGAACGGACTTAATGATGAGCTAGTGTGTATTTATGATAGTGGAGGTAATCTATGGGATAATAAATCCAAAGATGAGGGCTCAATTATAGGTGGTATAGCAAAATATGCTCCGATTTTTGTTTTGTGGCCAGGTTTTAATAATGTCGATACATTGATTTGGAATAATCCTAAATTCAATACTATGGCATGGACAAACGAAGATAAAGGGGCATATGCAAGCTCAGAGTTGCGTAAAAACAGTGAGGGTTACAACGATGCGTTGAGGTTGAAAAAGACCAATGATGCTCAACCAATCACTCTTGAATGGAAACTGAATAATTATAATATGAACAATAGCAATGCTATAGCATTGTTTGGCTATAGTTATGATGGTCGCTTAGCTATAGAATTGGATTTCAGCCCGACGGAATTAAATAATAATACGGATATGCGAATATATATCCAAAACTTGTTATTTAGGAATTGTGTTCGAAAGTTTGCTGCCTGCATAAACTCATACCTTAATTGTTATGGGCCTAAGGTAAAGGAAGTTTAGAAATGTGTTAAGACCCTTTGCTGATTAACTCCACACCCTACAACTGTTTTCGGTTATTGGGTTGCTGATCCCGAGCGCTATGGCGTGGCTGAGTTTGACAAATAGGGCAATTGCTAAGGCGAATTGGTCACCACCGTCAACCAGCGTTTCTTGGACGATAGGGAACTCAAGGTCCAGACCCGGGGTCGCGGTTTCGCCTGGCTCGACACAGGCACGCATGACTCATTAAGCGAGGCCTCCACCTTCGTCGAGGTCATCGAAAAACGCCAAGGCCTCAAGATCGCCTGTCTCGAAGGCATCGCCTACCGTAACGGTTGGATCACCGAAGCCAAGATGTGCGAGTTGGCCCAACCGATGTTGAAGAACCAGTATGGGCAGTACCTTTTGAAAGTGATTGATGAATTGAAAGAAAAATGCAGACCATAAAAAAAGCCTTTTCATATCTCTGGTATGTGTTCTCGTTGGATTGGTTTCAATTAGTGAGCACCGTCATTGATGTGTTTGTATTGTGTTCAAGAAAGCTTTCAACGAGAGTAAGATTATCAATTTGAAGTAGATAGTGCAATATTAAAGTCTCCCATACGATAACATAAACCACAAACCATTTATGTCCAAATATAAGATAGCAATTCAAAAACAGATTCCTGACTATCCTGAGATAGCTGTTGAGTTTGAGGAGAAATCCAAAAAGGAAGCGTTGGCGAAGTCGCAAATGATTATCAAAGATGTTGCTGAACAGTATTCAGCGGGGCGTTATTTAGGTAGGCTTTATAGAAAGTCTTTTTTGTTTGGATGGTGTCGGGTTTCAGCCTCAGGTATTACATGCACCAACAAGCCTCGGTGAGTTGATAATACGAAAAAATAGCGGTTTCCCGGTCTTTACGCGCAGCCGGAAGTCGCTGGGGCAAAAGGACGTCCACACAGCCTGATTGCCCCAAATAAAAGGAAGTGGGTAATCCGCTGGTGTCTCAAAAACGGTTCAATTACCAGCGGAGCCCACGATCCTCAAAAAAAGACAATTCAGTTAATTCTAAAGGACTTACATATAAAAATTATATAATTGCAATTATGAAAGGTATCGTACTAGCAGGCGGCTCAGGCACGCGCTTATATCCTATTACCAAGGGTGTTAGTAAACAGCTTCTCCCCATTTATGACAAGCCGATGGTCTATTATCCCATCAGTGCACTGATGTTGGCCGGCATCCGCGACATTCTTATCATCAGTACTCCATACGACCTTCCAGGTTTTAAGCGTCTGCTTGGTGACGGATCGGACTATGGCGTCCATTTTGAGTATGCCGAACAACCTAGCCCAGATGGACTCGCTCAAGCTTTCATTATCGGAGAGAAGTTTATTGGTAATGATAGTGCTTGCTTGGTTTTGGGTGACAATATTTTTTACGGTGCTGGCTTTACCACACTGTTGCGCAACGCTGTGAAGGATGCCGAAGAAAACAAAAAAGCCACCGTGTTTGGCTACTGGGTGAGCGATCCCGAGCGTTACGGCGTGGCAGAATTCGACAAACAAGGCAATTGCCTTTCAATTGAAGAGAAGCCCAAGGAGCCAAAGAGCAACTATGCTGTTGTTGGCCTTTATTTTTACCCGAACAAGGTAGTCAATGTGGCTAAGACTATCAAACCAAGTGCACGTGGCGAATTGGAAATCACTACTGTTAACCAAGAGTTCTTGAAAGATGGCGAATTGAAGGTGCAGGTTTTTGGCCGTGGGTTCGCATGGCTTGATACAGGTACACACGACAGCCTCAGCGAAGCTTCTACTTTTGTAGAGGTTATTGAGAAACGCCAAGGCTTAAAGGTCGCTTGTTTGGAAGGTATCGCTTATCGCAATGGCTGGATTTCGGAGGAGAAGATGCGTGAATTGGCTAAACCAATGCTCAAGAACCAGTATGGTCAATACCTTTTGAAAGTAATTGATGAACTGAAGGAGGAGATTAATTCAGATTCGTTTAGGTTTTAATATTTAGAAGAATAACATACAGCTTTCTGATTATTTTGTGCAACAGAATTAGCTGGTGGGGCCGCCAGGTTTTCCACATAGCCTAGAGCCTCAAAATAGAAAGATAAGAATGGCGCTGATCTAAGTTGGCGCTCAAGTCTTGTTGAAACAAAACTACTATGAACATTACCCAAAGATAGTTATCTGTGGAAATCCAAAATTTTTCAAGTCTTTCTTATAAGAACCAACCGGTCACATTTGTAATATATGTGACGGTTATGGTTTTATCTCTTTTGTCAACGGTGTATGTGGCATTCAATACACCTTTCCAGCCTGGAACAGAGACCTACTTTACTCTTCCTTTGACGTTTTTTCTCTGTTTTTGGTTGTATAAGGATATAATACCTTACCATCATGGCGGTTTTGCTTTAAAGGTGTTTTATTTCTTTTGCTTGCTTAGATATGTTTTCTTGCCGTTTTTTACCTGTTATGTTGGCCATTTTGCGAGTCGCTGGTCTTCAAACGCATTTACCTATGCTATTATTATTCAAGATATAGAGTTGATAGTTAGCTTAGTAACAATAAAGCATTATTATGGTAGACATTATCGTAAGGTATCATCAAAAATTGAAAATCTACGAACAATTGATTATAATGATTTAGGTTTGGGCGGTTTGTTGGTTATCGGTATAGCAGTTTTGTTAATTGTTATAAGGGGAGCGGGGGCTTTGACGTCCGGAATGCGCTTTATGGTTATTAATGAAGCGCTGGAAGAAGATGCGAAATACGGTTATGATCGTTGGATGGCTCAAACCATGCAAGCTTTCTTTGTGATAGTCGTTACGGGTTATTTCCAGAAAAAGAATGATAAAAATCATAGTTTTTTGAACTTAATAATTCCGAGTATCTTTGCCTTATTGAGTTGTACTATTGTTTTCGGTAATAATCGAATGATGGTATTCTATTTTGCTTTTTCAGCGCTTTCAATTTTAAACGTGTCTTTTCCAAAATACAAAAAGAGTATTTCGTCATTAATGATAGCTGTAGTGATGGTGGTAATTGTTTCGTTTACTCTGGTTAAACAATATGGTGTAAATGTTTCTATGGGAGAGAGCGTTGATGTGACAGATTCAGGTTTGGCGGGTACCCTTTCGGTGTATGTGTCAAGTACGGAAGCTATTGCAAAAGTGTATGATATGTATGCCGTAACGGGAAATCAGATGCGTTTTTCTACAATATTTGCAGATATTGTTGATAAAACTCCTGTTTTTCATCTTCCAGGATTGCCATTTTTGAAGGCTGTACAAGGAATTACACCTTCATATCAATTAGCAATGACAGGGTATGAAGTTGTGCCAACAGCTGGGCAAATGCTTTATTATGGTGGTTATGTTTTTGGCTGGTTATTTGATATTTTGGCTTTCTGGTTGGTTATTTCTCTTATGATCAAATTGGAAATACATTCGAAATTGGAACTTGAACTAGGGAATCGTTATCTTTATACATGGACATCTATTGTTTGTTCTATGGTAATGTGTTATCATCTTGGTATAATTTATAATGGTTTTGCTTATGTCCCATTTTTCTTATACGTTGCGTTACGAATCAATAAGAGGATTAGGTTGTCAAAAGTCAGTTAATATAATTAGGTATAGTTAATTGGATGTAAAGTATTTAATATCAAAATATTATGTTTGGATTCAATATTATTGTCAATGGCAAAGCATCTTCTCGACAAGATGATATATGTTACAACAATATCATATGTCAAAATTTGATGATACATAAATTTGAACAAGATAAATTGTTTATCAATACAGATGAGTTGATTGTGCTTTTGGACGGTGTTATCCTCAATAAAAAAGAACTTATGAAAAAAAGTCAAATTGTCAATGGTGGCACATGGACAGATACTGTTATCGAATTATATCGTGACAAAGGAGAACGTTTCTTTGATGTATTGAGAGGTAGTTTTGCAGGGGCGCTATTTGATAAAGAAAGAAAAAAATGGATTATCTTTGGCGACCAATTAGGTACTAAATATGTTTACTATACAAATGTTGGGGGGTTTTTCTCATGTGCAGAGATGTGTGATGTGTTGTACGAGAATTTAAGGAATAATAATATTGAATATCATCTTGAACACCAAAATGCAAGATTGCTTCTCTCGTACGGTTTTATGGTAGAGGATAGAACCTTATGCGACAAGATTAAAAAAATACAGCCTGGTTGTTATCTGGTTTATGAAAATGGTGTTATTAATGAAAAGAGGTATTATATGCTAGATAATACTCCAAAAGACGGATTTACCGAACAAGAAACCATTGATAAGATTGATTATTATTTCCGTCAGGCGGTAATAAGACAGTTTGAGAAGGATAATGAGTATGGGTATAAACATATTGTTGCTTTATCTGCAGGTTTGGATAGCCGTATGACCTCTTTCGTTGCACATGATTGTGGTTATACAGACCAGTTGAATTGCACATTCTCTCAAACTGATTATTGGGATGAGACTGTTCCAAAAGAGATGGCATCATATATGAAACATGAATGGCTATTCAAAGCACTAGATAATGGTATATGGTTGAAAGATGTTGATGAGGTCACTCAATTAACGGGTGGAAATGTGGCATATTATACTATCGCACATGGTAATAGTCTTCTTAAGTATATAAATTTTGATCAGTTGGGACTTTCTCATACAGGCCAAATAGGAGACTCCACAATAAGCACAAATTGCAGACCAAATCAAAAATTCGAGTTCGGTCATGGTGCATACAATGAAGCTAGTATAAAAATAGTCAATATTAAACCCAAAATGGAGTTTGAAAATGCTGAAATAGGGTTTTACTATTATCGTGCGTTGTCTGGAGCTAATGCTGGTATTCAGTATTTATATAATTACACTGAATCATTGTCACCTTTTCTTGATTTGGATTTTTTAGAGTTTGCATTAAGTATTCCATGGAAATATCGTCATTCTCATTATATTTATCATAAATGGATTATTCAAAAATATCCCCAAGCAGCCCAATTTGTTTGGGAGAAGATAGGGTGTAAGATAACTGATAGAACTATCGAATTGGGAGGAAGAATAGTTCCAGTGAAAAAAGTGTTTGCAAAAACAATGGCAAGACTTGGCATTTATCGAAATGGAGGTACTAACTCCATAAAAAATATGAATCCATATGGTTATTATATGGCTACTAATGAGTCGCTAAAGCCGATGCTATATCAGTATTTTGACTATTTGGAATACATAAATGATGATGGATTGAAAGTCATCCTTCAACGTATAAAGGAATCTGGAAAGCCAATTGAGATCCTGTTAGCTGTGTCGTTGCTTGCTTCTGTTAAAAAGTATTATTGTAATAAATAACCATGCTTCATAGATTATACTGCAAGTTGCTGATATTTCAACGGATGTTGGCAAAGAAATTATTTTTTACAAAACTGTATGAGTCGAGAGTTGGAATTAAATATATTATGCCAATTTATGCGCCAACTTTTAAGTTGGGGAATGATATATTCTATAAAGATGCCTGTGATCTTTTCCTCGACTTCGATGCATTAAAAGATAGATATACACTCTGCGATATACCTGTTACAGAATCTCCCCATTTTTTTTTAATGAAGGCTTTGCAAAATGGTGACAATTTGCAAAACACTGATTATGTTAAACGTCGCGAGTACGGTACATTGGATTATAGGATGCCTCACTATTTTTCAAAACACGAATTCGATGAATATAAAGAAAAGTTTAATAATTCAAAAACAGAAATAGAATCGTCAGATTATAGACCGGTCGTCGTATATCAATTAAAAAATAGGTATTATATAGCAGATGGAAAACACCGGGCTGCAATGTGCGCATTGTTAGGTTATCGAGTAAAATGCACTTTGGTGAATGAAGCATATGTTTCGGACAGTTTTCACCTATGGATGTGTGAAAAAATGAAATGTAGACCTGAGAGTTATAAAAAAAATTTATTGTTTTTCGAGCAACTTAACAAATAATTATGGCAAATAAAAGTGGTAATACTATTACTACATCATTGGTGTATAAAACGCTTGAGCGGTATGTGATGATGGCTTTTCAGATGATCGTTCAGATTGTCCTGGCTAGAATCCTTGTTCCCGAAGACTATGGAATCGTCGCAATGATGAGTGTTTTTATTGCTATTGCCCAGGTGTTTATTCAAAAAGGTTTTGGACAAGCGGTAATTCAAAAAAAAGAAGCCAACGAATCAGATTTTGCAACAGCTTTTACGATTAATCTATCCATCGGATTGTTTCTATATGCAGTTTTATTTTTCTGTGCTCCGGCAATAGCCCAATTCTACAATCAACCCTTGTTGACAAATACATTGCGTGTTTTGGCTTTAATGCTTCCCATAAGTTCTACTACATCTATTGTCAGCTGCATTATGCAGAGAAATATGCAGTTTGGTGTTGCTTTTAAATGTAATGTTACGGGTAGTTTGGTTTCAGGTTGTGTGGGCGTTATTGCGGCTTTATGCGGTTTGGGACCTTGGGCGTTAATTGTTCAACAATTATCAAGTGTTATTGTGAGCAACCGTATGTTTATTCATTACTCATCATGGAAACCAAAATTGGGATATAATGTAGGAAGTGCAAAAGCCATGTTCGGGTTTGGGTGGAAATTATTGGTTGCAGGATTGATTAATGAAGTTTATAATGAACTTAATAGTTTAATAATAGGTAAAAAATACACCTCGGTAGACTTGGCTTTTTATACCAAAGGAAAAACTTTTCCAACTTATGTTACTATAGGATTGGATAATGCCTTGTCATCTGTTACTCTGTCTGCTTTTTCAAAAAATCAGGATGATTTACAATATATTCATAGATTGTTTCAAAAGTCTCTAATTGTTAATTCATATTTATTGTTTCCAATACTTACGATCTTAGCAGTTGCAGCGTCACCGGTTATTTCTGTGTTGCTTACTGATAAATGGTTGCCAGTGGTCCCTTATTTGCAAATATGTTGCTTTACATTGGCGTTTCACCCCATACAAGCATTGGATATGCAAGCAATTGCTGCTGTTGGTAGGAGTGATATGCGTCTTAAGTTGGAATTGATAAAAAAACCATTTGGAATTATTCTTTTGATAATAGCGATTCCTTATGGACCGATGGCGATAGCTGTGAGTGCTGCGATTACCAGTATATTTAGCTTGATAATTGGAACTATAGCATGTAACAAGTGTATCCGTTATTCCGTGGGTAAGCATTTCAAAGATATTCTGCCGATTATGGTAGCTTCACTTTTTATGGGAGGCATTGTGTGTTGTGTTGGGTTGATTCCAATGATTCCTATTTTAAAGGTATTTGCTCAGGGTATAACGGGAGTGGTTATTTATCTTTTGATTTCAATTGTTTTCAAAATGAGAGGTTACGCTTATTTGAAAGAGCAATTACCAAGATATATTAACAAGTTTAAAGTTCATAAGAAACATGATACCGTTTAATAAACCTTATTGTTCGGGACGCGAGCTGAAATACATCGAAGAAGTTTGCCATTCTACAACCATGTCAGGTAATGGCGCTTTTACAAAAAAATGCCATGCTTATTTTGAAGAACGATATGGCTTCAAAAAAGTGTTGCTTTGCACATCGGGTACCGATGCTTTAGAGATGTGCGCAATGTTGTGTGACCTGAAACCTGGTGATGAGGTAATAGTTCCTTCCTATACCTTTGTCTCAACCGCCTTGGCATTTCTTCGTGAAGGCGCCAAGGTTGTGTTTGCAGACAGCGGGAAGAATAATCCTAATATAACACTGGATAATATCAAGCAAGTTGTCACAGACAAGACAAAGGTGATAGCCGTGGTCCATTATGCAGGTGTGGCTTGTGATATGGATGCCATTATGCAATTTGCTGATGAACGTGGAATTCTTGTGGTAGAAGATGCTGCACACAGCATAGACTCTTACTATAAAGACAGACCTCTTGGAGGCATTGGCCAGCTTGGGGCCTTTTCATTCCATGAAACAAAGAATATTAGCAGCGGCGAGGGAGGTATGCTTGTAGTGAATGACGAAAAACTGATTCGTCGTGCAGAAATCATTTGGGAGAAAGGAACCAACCGTGCAGAGTTTTATCGTGGAATGGTGAATAAGTATGGCTGGTGCGATATGGGTAGTTCATTTCTGCCCTCTGAGTTCAATGCCGCCTACTTATGGGCTCAACTTGAACAACTCGACGATATACAAGGCAAACGCCTGTTTATTTGGAACACATATGATAAGATTTTGCGTGGCAAGTTGAATAATGGCATCGTATTGCCGGAATTGCCCTCCTATGCGACCAATAATGCTCATATGTACTATTTATTATGTCCATCGTTAGAATACCGTACGGCTTTTATGAACTATCTGAAAGAAAACGGTGTGATGACTACATTCCACTATATACCGCTACATTCAAGTGCATATTACCGCGAAAAGCATGACGGGCGTGTATTGCCTAATTGTGACCGTTATGGTGAAACCTTGGTGCGTCTGCCGCTATATTACGAATTAAATCCTGTTGATGCGGAAATGATAGCACAATTAATTGCAAATTATCAATACAATGACTAAACATGAGACTGCACCTCCTTCCAGATGAAAAAATAATTAATCGTTGTATTAGTAGCTTCGAGAGTGTTTTTCCTGGAGATAATAAATACATCGTTGTTCCTGCTAGAGTTCAAAACAATGGTTATGTAATAGAACAGAACAATGTGTTTTTCTGTAAATATGGAACTCGGGAGTTTTGGAGAGAGATAGGTGATGTAAACCAATATACTTCAATAATCATTCATTTTCTGTTTGATGAACGAGTTGATTTTGTCAACAAAATCAAACATCCTAACATCTATTGGATTGAATGGGGAGCTGATTTATACAAGTCTTTATTAAGGCCGAAAGGTTTTCCAATGTATGCTGATAAGGATATTATATGGAAAACTGAAGGAAAGTATAAGCATAAGATCTTTTATTTGTTACATTCGTTAGTATCAATGAAGAAACTGCAATGGAAAACCATAAGGGCGGCAAAAAAAGCAAGGTATTTTGTTCCGGATAGCATGTATAATGAATACCCGCTACTTTTAAGGTATTATCCTCGGTTAAAGCATCTTGAGTATAGGGATTTTTTCTATTACCCAATAGATCAGATTCTTGGTGAACGACTGTTAAATGCTCATTGTAATGGGGATAATATAATTGTCGGTAATTCCGCTTCTGCTTCCAATAACCATGAATATGTTTTTGAAAAGTTGTGTTCTTTAGGTCTTAATAATCACAATGTAATTGTGCCACTAAGTTACGGCAACACCAAATTGTATGTTGACAGAATTGAGCAGTCGGGCAAGTCGTTGCTTGGTGATGGTTTTAAGGCGGTTAGAGATTATATGCCACTCGAACAATATAACGACTTGTTACTTTCGGGGAATGTTTTCATATATGGGAGTTGGAGACAAGAGGCTGTTGGAAACATTTTGATAGCACTGTATCTTGGTGGGAAAGTGTATCTCGACAAACGGAATCCACTGTTGCCTTTTTATAAATCGTTGGGCTTGACTATTTTTTGTTTGGACGAACTAACATTGGATGAGATTTCCACGAAACTCTCACCCAATGTTGTGGGTAAGAATCGTTCTATTTTACTTGCGACATATTCATTGGAAAGACAACAGAGATTAATCCGTGAAAACTTTTAATTATGCCAAACATCGCAATTGTTATCGTGGCTTACAATCGAGTTGATTGTGTCCAAAAGTTGTTGAGTTCACTTCTCAAAGCAAATTATCCACAACCCGCACCGCTTATCATAAGCATTGACAAAAGTGAAACTGATGCTGTAGAACGATTGGCAAATGAATTCCAATGGCCGTTTGGTGAAAAGACAGTTGCCAAACATGAGGTAAATCTTGGACTTCGAAAACATATTCTCTCCATCGGGGATTATACAAAGAAGTACGATGGTGTGGTTGTTCTGGAAGATGACTTGGAAGTTTCTCCCAGTTTTTATAATTTTGCTCTTGAGGCAGTAGAGAAGTATCATGACGATGATCGCATAGCAGGCATAAGCCTATTCACTTTTCCTATAAATCTTCACATATCACTTCCGTTTATTCCTGAAAAAAACCAGTATGATGCGTTTTTGTTCCAGAATGCTCAATCATGGGGTCAAGTGTGGATGACTAAAGCATGGGGGGATTTTATAAAGTGGTATGAGAATAATTCAGAAGAATTCTCGAATCAGCCTCATTTGCCATATTCTATTTGTCATTGGGGAAAGAATTCATGGCTTAAGTATCATATCAAATATTGTATCGAGCAAAACAAGTATTTTGTCTATCCATATACATCGCTAACCTATTGTTCTGGTGCAGCTGGAGTTCATTCTGGTGAGGTGAACAATTATACACAAGGTGCAATTCTTAGAGGGAATATGTCTAATTTCCGGTTGCCAGAATATGACGCAGCTGTTAAATATGACGGTTTTTATGAACGAGTTGGATTGAACTATAATTTAGGCGTAAATGATGTCTGCTTTGATTTGAATGGTAGCAAGGGAAATCGAATGAATCACAGGTATTGGCTTACAACAAAACGGGCTCCATATAAAGTAATAAGGAGTTACGGCTTATTGTATTTGCCAATGGAACGAAACGTTGCATGTAATGTTTCGGGTGATGTCATTTTCTTATATGATACCCAGGCAAAGGCGAAAAAACCAAAGAACAACTTTCTGCCTATTATTAGTTACTATAAATTCAACGGCATATTTGGTTATATGATGGCATGTGGTTTTGCACGCTCTTCATTTCAACTTTTTCGATATGTAGCACGTAAATTTTTGAGAAGAGTATGATGTCTTTGATGCAACAACTATGGACTAATAAACGAAAATTTAAGGCTCGGAAAGTCCAATTCAGATTTATGTCCCGGATAGGTGGCGACTCTTCATTCGAAGGTTTTAACAAGATTGGTAAATTCTCATACTTCCAAGGAAAGATGGGTTTGTATTCATATGTTGGTGATAATGTGGTGGTTATAGGGGTTTGTGTTGGAAGGTTTTCTTCAATCTCTTCCAATGTCCATGTGCTTAATGGCAGGCATCCGATGAAAGAGCCGTTTGTTTCAACGTCACCTGTTTTCTATGCGAAGAATACCCCGGTGGGGCTCTCATTCGTCCAGGAACAAGTGTTTGACGAATACGCTTATATAGCGGGGAAAGAAAAATATCAAGTAAAAATCGGTAATGACTGCTGGATTGGTTATGGGGTGTCTATTATCGGAGGAATAACGATTGGAGATGGTGCAGTGGTTCTGGCAAATGCAACAGTTACTAAAGACGTGCCACCGTATGCGATAGTTGGTGGTGTGCCAGCAAAAATAATAGGATATCGTTTTGATCAAACGACCATTGCTAAACTGCTTGAAATACAATGGTGGAATAGGGACGAATCGTGGATTAAAGAAAATGCATGTTATTTTTCTAATATTGTGGGATTTCTAAATCTTGAGTAAACAATGAATATTTATTTGGGATCAATATATCCAGATTATTTGATGCATGAACTGGTAAAGCGTAAGCAACATGTTGATTTTCCAGCTCAGACATTCCAGCATTCCTTGCTTAAAGGGATGATGCATTACCTAAGCGACCTTCGGATTGTTACGTCACCTGTTATTAGATCAAGCCGCGGTGCTGTTCACGATTTGTGTAAAAGAACTTTTTTTTCATATCAAGACACAGACGTAAAAGAGGATTTGTACGTTGGCACTTCGGTTGGGCCTTGTGTTCAGATGTTAGGTGAGTTTCTCAAGGTGTATCGTACATTGAAGGAACTATTCAAGCAGTCAACTGACAATGTGCTTATTATTTACGCCCTGCACTCGCCGTTCCTATTAGCAGCCGTTATGCTAAAAAAACGCATCAAGTGTTCTTGTGTAATTGTGCCGGATTTACCTGAATATATGTCTGGAGGAAGAGGCTTTTTTAGAAGATTTGGTAAGAAAATAGACAAGCGGATTATTGATTTCTGTGTGAAACGATTAGATTGTTTTGTTTTGCTTAGCAAGTATATGAGAGAGAAGTTGCCAATTGTTGAAAAACCGTGGGTGGTAATGGAAGGAATTTATAATGAAGAATCAATTACAATTGAAGAAGAACCTAAAAATAATAATGAAAAAATCATTTTATACACAGGCAACCTTTCTGCAAGAACTGGTATTCTAGATTTACTTGAGGCATTTAAGGGAATTGATTCTTTTGAATACAGATTGTGGATTCGCGGTAATGGAGAGACGAAAGGGGATGTTTTGGAAGCACAAAAAGATGATCAGAGGATAATCTATTATGATCCGATGCCGATGGAAGAGCTCCGAAAACTTCAACGAAAAGCAACCGCGTTAATCAACCCAGTAAGGGGAAGCCAAGAGTTTACCAAATATTTTTTCCCATCGAAAACGATGGAATATATTGCTTCGGGGACTCCGACCATTATGTATAAACTGCCATGCCTGCCTGATGACTACTTTGAACATGTGTTTTTCATTGAGGAAGAGTCATCCGAAAGTATGAGAGAAAAATTAGTTGAGGTATGTGAAAAGTCTCAGATAGAACTTGATGAATTTGGAGAGAAAGCCTCGGCTTTTATAAAAACCCAAAAGAACCCCATTGTCCAGGTAAAAAAGGTGGTAGAGTTGATTGATGAGGTTTGCAAAAAAAAACAATAAGATGAATTTGATATTTCTCACCATGGCCCGAATTACAGAAATAGCTAGTCGGGGCATCTATATCGACTTGATGCGTAAATTTCGCAATGAGGGGCATCAGGTTTATATCGTTTCACCTCGCGAACGTTCTTTCGGTAAACCTACTGAATTGATCGAAACGGACGGTGTACACATTCTCGGTGTAAAGACCTTGAATCTTCAGAAAACTAATGTGGTTGAGAAGGGCGTGGGACAGGTGCTGGTTGAGAGTCAGTATAAACAAGCCATTAAGCATTATTTGAATGGATTGAAATTTGATCTAATTCTTTACAGCACTCCGCCAATTACATTCCCCGATGTTATTAAATACTTAAAGAAATGTAATCCGCAAGCAACGACCTATCTTCTTCTTAAGGATATTTTCCCTCAAAATGCGGTCGATATCGGTATGATGAGCAAAACTGGAATAAAAGGAGTTTTGTATAATTATTTTCGTAAAAAAGAGAAAGTCCTGTATGCAATGTCAGACTTTATTGGCTGCATGAGTCCGGCAAATGTTGAGTATGTGCTGAAACACAACACGGAAATTAGTCCTTCTAGAGTGGAGGTGGCACCAAACAGTATAGAGTTAAAAGAAAGCTTTAACTTTCAAGATAATGAAAACAAGATTAGGATAAGGGGTGAATATAGACTACCAGTAGATAAGCCGGTGTTTATCTATGGTGGTAATCTTGGAAAGCCGCAAGGCATTCCGTTTTTGATAAAGTGTCTTGATGCTAATTCTAATCGGGATGATTGCCATTTTGTTGTCGTTGGTAGCGGGACCGAATGGGCAAGGTTGGAGTCATGGTATGTTTCGCGTAAACCGCAAGCTGTAACATTACTGGATAAGCTCCCTAAAGAAGACTATGACCAGTTGGCAACTTCATGCGATGTGGGGCTGATTTTCCTTGACCATCGTTTCACCATACCCAACTATCCTTCACGGCTTTTGCCGTATCTGGAAAACAGAATGCCAATTATTGCGGCCACTGATCCCAACTGCGATATGGGTAAGTTGGCTGAAGCTAATGGATATGGGTTTTGGTGTGAGAGCAACTCTGTTGAAGCTTTCACCGATGTTGTGAATAGGATGATTCAGGCCGATCGCAAAGTCATGGGCCAAAAAGGCTATGATTTTCTTTGTAAGAATTATCTGGTATCGAACACATATGAAACGATTGTTAAACATGTAGTAGGATTTACATAAGTCTATATTGAAACGATTATTGTAACAAATTAAAAAAATATGAAAGACATTGCTATCTTTGGCGTGGGAGGTTTTGGACGGGAGGTCTTGGCACTCATAAAGGATATTAATAAGTCAACTCCGACATGGAACATAGTAGGCTTTTTTGATGACGGGCATGAAAAAGGGGAGATGATTAATGGATTTAAGACTCTTGGCAAAATAGAAGACCTAAATAATTGGAAAACGCCAATCAGTTTGGCAGTCTCAATAGGTAATCCTACTATTAAAAAGAGAATAATTGAAAAAATAACCAACCCATTAGTGGATTTCCCGACTATTGTCCACCCGTATGTATGGGTGGGCGATAAGGATTTTGTTGATATTGGCAAAGGTTGCATCATTTGTGCAGGTAGTCTTATCACGACTAATATTAAGATCGGCGATTTTGTGATACTAAATCTGGGCTGTACGGTTGGCCACGACTCTGTTATCAATAGTTTTTCCGCTTTTATGCCATCGGTAAATATTTCAGGTGAGGTTACGATTGGAGAGGGAGTATATGTTGGTACGGGGGCAAAAATAATAAACCAGCTTGAAATTGGAGAATATACTATTGTTGGTGCAGGAGCAGTTGTCTCTAAAACATTGCCTTCGCATTGCACAGCTGTTGGGGTGCCAGCGAAACCGATAAAATACAATTAATTATGGATATAGAAAACAAATTTGGCACGCTAAGTGCACAAACGGGATTGCTTGAATTATTAAAGAAATTCCATGCATTTTGTTCTCAAAACAATATTCGCTATAGTCTGGCCTATGGCTCATTGTTGGGTGCTATTAGGCACAAGGGTTTTATTCCCTGGGATGACGACCTTGATGTGTTTGTTGATAGAAAAAATTATAACCGTTTAGTCGAAATTTTGACCCATGATGAGATCCTGACTATAGAGAGAGATAGTGCACAGTCGATTTGGGTGGATAGAGTTAGAAGAAGTAAAAGAAAAGAAGAACATAGTTGTAAATATGAACCGACTTTGGACGTCCTTGTTTTGGATAATGTACCCGAAAGGTCTTTGAAAAGAAAAGTAAAACTGTTTTTGATTTTGATGTTACAAGGTATGATTAAACCCAATCCGAACTTTAACAAAGGGTCTATAGTTATGAGGGGTTGTAGTGTTGTGACGTTCATTATTGGGAAATTATTTCCTATCAGAATGAAAAAGCGATGGTATCGGAAAGTAAGTCAGATTGGTAACTCAACGCCATCGGAATTAATTGCAAATTATAATGGAGAGTTTTCTGATTTAAAACGCTGTTATCCATGCGATATGATGGAACATATCATAGATTGGGACTTTGAAGACACCAAAGCAAGTATTGTTGCAGATTATGATATGTGTTTGAAAACTCAATTTGGGGATTATATGACTCCGCCAAGGGAATCTGAAAGGACGGCAAGGCATGGTGGAGGGGAAAAGGTAAATTGATGAAAATAATTAATATATTTTGCACATGTTAGATAAACAGAATCTTCTGTCTCGTGACAATTCTATGATTTTGAGAGGCGTTGCAATATTGTTTATTATGTTGCACAATTTCTTGCATTTGCAAATGTGGGGTTTCACGGGTGAAAACGAAATGGCTTTTTCATCAGAGAATGCAGTTGGTTTTTTCAATGCAATATTCAAGGGGTCGAGTATTTTTGGGGAGTTTCTTTCTCACCTTGGTTGGTTTGGTGTTCCTGTGTTCGTTTTTCTTACTGGTTTCGGTGTTGCACTCTCATCTTCAAAGAATAGTAAGCCAGCAGAATGCATTAAGCGTAACTATTTAAAACTATTTGCGTTAATGTTGCCTGCTGTTCTTTTCTTTGCTGGAATTGACATTTTGAAGGGAGATGTCTGGCCTGGATTGGCTAAGAGGTTTTCTTACTTGACCATGCTTGTTAATTTTGCATATCCGTTTTTGAATTGTAACCCAGGTGTTTATTGGTATTTTGGCCTAACCTTCCAGTTCTATCTTTTGTGGGCTTTTCTCGGGAAACGTATGAACGGCAAAAATATGTTGATATGGAGCATTGTGCTTCTTGGTATTTTGCTTGGCCTGAGTGCATACGAAACACCTAACGCACTATCTATTTTCAGACATTGCTTCACTGGGTGGTTCCCTGTATTTGCAATTGGAGTATGGATGGGATTGAGGAAGAACCAAGAAGATTTAAAGCCAAAGTCTGTTTGGGTTGAATTGTTGCTGTTGGTGGCATTGTTGGGATTGATTCTGTTGATGAGCAGATGGTTGGTGACATGGATTTTTGTTCCAATTTTGGCTTTGGCTTGGTTTGTTGTTATTGGATTGCTGTTGATGCGTACCCGTTATCTTTCAGAAGTGTTTCGTTGGATAGGAAAGTATTCCGCTTGCATCTTTGTATGTCATCCAATTGCAAGAACCATTGTGTTAAATGCAGTGAATCCTCGTTTCCCGAATCTGATAGCCAACGTGATTATATATATTGTCCTGACAATAATCATTGCGTTGTTATATGATAAACTCTATCAATGGCTTTTGAAGAAGATGCTTCCTAAAGCAGGATAACATATTGAAATAACAATATATTTAAAAATATGATTAATTTTACAGTGGGCCCTGTTCAGTCAAGTGACTCAGTGCGGGCAATTGGTGCCGAACAGGTGCCTTATTTTAGAACAGCTGAGTTCTCACAACTAATGTTAGAAAACGAACGACTCATTAAGAAATTCGTTCATGCCACCGATGACAGCCGTGTGGTGTTTTTGACAAGTTCTGGCTCTGGTGGTATGGAAACCGCCATTATGAATTGTTTAACCAAACAGGACAAGGCGTTGGTAATCAACGGCGGTAGTTTCGGTGAGCGTTTTGTAGAGTTACTTACATTGCACGAGATCCCGTTCACGGAAATCAAATTAGAGCACGGCAAAGCTTTGAAACCAGAACATCTTGCCCCTTACGAAAGTATGGGCTATACAGCATTCCTGTTGCAAAAACATGAAACCTCTACAGGTGTGCATTATGACATCAATTTGGTGAGTGACTTCTGTAAGCGTAATGGCTGTTTCCTAATTGTTGATACCATTAGCACTTTCCTCTGCGACCCGTTCGATATGGCTGCATTGGATGCTGGAGTGATGATTACAGGCAGCCAGAAAGCATTGGCTTGCCCTCCAGGTATTGCGGTGATGGCTTTGGCTCCTTCTGCATTAAAACGAATTGAGAACACCAAATGCTGCTGCCAGTATTTCGATTTGAAGATAGCCTTAAAGAATCAGGATCGCGGCCAGACCCCGTGGACACCTGCTGTTGGTGTACTTCGTCAAATCAATGTCCGTCTGAAAGAGATTGATGCCGCTGGTGGTGACAAGGCTGAGATTGAGCGCACGGCACGTTTGGCTAGCTATTTCCGAAACAAAATAAAGGAGCACAATCTTCCTTTTGAGATTATCAGCGAGAGCTTGAGCAATGCAGTTACACCGTTGCATCCTACTACGCAGTCTGCTTATGAGATTTTTCTTAAAATTAAAGACGAGTATGGAATGTGGATATGCCCCAATGGCGGTGATATGAAAGATATGGTATTCCGGGTAGGACATATCGGATGTTTGACAGAAAGAGACTATGACAAATTGATAGAAGCTTTTCTGGATTTGAGAGAAAAAGGCTTTATTTAATTGGAATTGTTTGTCGCAAATAGCGTTTTATGAAAGAATTATCGCTGAAGGAACTGCAATCTTTTGGGCTTGAAATACTGGAAGATGTTCATTGGTTTTGTGTTGAAAACCATATTAAGTATTCAATTGCATATGGTACTTTAATAGGTGCAATTCGACATAAAGGGTTCATTCCGTGGGATGATGATGTGGATATTATCATGCCGCGTAAAGATTATGAGCTTTTTTTCAAAACTTATAGATCAGATAAATTTAAAGGCTCTTCTTTTGAAAATGATCCAGATTGCAGAATCACATTTGGAAGAGTATATGATGATAAAAGAACGACAATTGATACTAAAATACCATGGAAAAAAGGTGAGAGTGGTGTGTGGATAGATGTTTTTCCTGTTGATTCAGTAGAGGATGATAGGCTTATGTTCGAGCAGAGACAAAAAGCTATTTCCAAGAGATTTCAGTTAATCCAATTTGAAAGGAGATCGTTAAGAAAGTTCTCCACGGAAAAGACGGTTTTTAGAAAATGCAGATTGTTGTTTATTAAGACTATTATCCTTTTTGGGGCGTTTCTTCCATATCACATCAAGAAAGTAATAGACAAATCCAAATTGTTTGAATGGAATTCAACAAATCATTTTGGCCTTTTGTCGTATGATTCATACGGGAAAAAAGATTATCATTCAAGTGAGTTATTTGACAATTGTATTCTTGTGCCGTTTGAGAATTTGAAAGTAATGGTCTTAAGTGGATTTGATGAATATTTGAGGAATATTTATGGTGATTATATGCAATTACCACCAGAGGATAAGAGAATACCCAAACAGTCTTATATTCATTTTTATTGGAAATAATTATGAAAGAAATATCAATTGAACAATGCAGACCGTATTTGATAGGCATATTAAATCATGTGGATGCTTTTTGTAGAGAAAACGGCATCAAGTATTCTTTGGGTTATGGTTCTTTAATAGGTGCAATCAGGCACCATGGTTTTATCCCTTGGGATGATGATATCGATATAATTATGACAAGAGAGGATTATGATAGATTTATAGAATTACATAATTTAAATACATATGAACAAGGGAGGTATAGAGTAAGAATGGGGCAAGAAATTGCCAATCATTTGCATGCTATGGTCTCTGATGAGGAAACAAAAGTTTTGTTTCCAGAGGGCTCAACAGATAATAAATTCTATCATGGTGGAGTATGGGTTGATTTGTTTCCATTGGATAATTGTTCGGATGAAAACAATTATGATTTTAAATGGAATAGGATAAACAAAATGAGAAGGTTACAAATGTTTGCGGAAATGGGTGCCCTTCCTGGAGGTTCATTTTTTAAAAGGATGCTCGTAAATCTTCTTCATCTGTTGCTTTATCCTTTTTCTAGTTCTATTGGAAAACGTTTGAATAAGATGATGAAGGATGAAAATGCTTGTGAGACGGATTATTTTGTGTCTTTTTCAGTTTGGTATTGGAAGCAGAAATTAATTCCGAAAGAATTGTTTGATGAGTATGTTGATGTGGAATTTGAGGGTAGAATGTATTTTGCGTTAAGTGGATATGACAGATATCTCCGTGACTTATACAGTGACTATATGAAATTTCCTCCCGAATCACAAAGGGTACCTAAACATAATTACAAAGCATTTACTTCAATAAACGTTGTTCAATAACCTTTACTTGCCAAAGGAAATGAACATGCTGAGAATTGTAAAAACACAATAAGGATAAACGAAACAAAGTCTGATCTTTTTAGCATCAAATAGTTCGTTTTAGTTCCTGTTTAATAACTATCAATCTTTCTTTTTTATATCTTGTATGTTGTCGGGGCTTTTTTCAAGAGGGTACATATTTGTGCGATTTCAGGGCGGAAATGATGCCGGATAAGCATTTTCAAGAGAATCCTTCAAATATAGTTTTTAGTATATGAAAATAAAACATTATTGTAGTAAACAATTTTAATTATTAAATATAAAAAAATGAAAGCACTTATCTTAAACAGCGGCCTTGGCCAGCGTATGGGTGTCATCACGGATGAGCACCCCAAATGCATGACGGAGATTTCTCCGAAAAACACCATTCTTAGCCGCCAGTTACGACAGCTTGTAAGTTTCGGTGTGGAGGACGTGGTAATCACCACGGGCTATTACGACAAGGTTCTTGTCAATTATTGCGATGCTCTGCATCTGCCCCTCAAAATCACCTTCGTAAATAATCCACTTTACGATAAAACCAATTATATCTACAGCATCTACTGTGCTAAGGAACAGCTAAAGGACGACGACATCCTGTTGATGCATGGCGATTTGGTTATGGAAAGCCTGGTGATGGAGGCGGTGATTGACAGCCCTGTGAGCTGCATGACGGTGAGCAGCACCATGCCACTGCCCGAGAAGGATTTCAAGGCTGTAATCAAAGACGGCAAAATCGAGAAGATAGGAATCGAGTTTTTTGAGAACGCCATGGCTGCCCAGCCGCTCTACAAGATTTTGAAGGGCGACTGGCAGGTGTGGATGAACAACATCGTGAAGTTTTGTAATGCGGACAACCGCAAAGTATATGCTGAGAACGCCTTCAACGAGGTGAGCGACCAGTGCAAGTTTTATCCTTGCGACGTGAAGGATATGCTCTGTGCTGAAATCGACACCCCCGAAGACCTAAAGGTGGTGAGTCAGAAGGTGGCCGAGGTGAATGAACGCACCGTGTATATGTGCTTCAGCACCGAATATATCCACAGTGGTCACATGGCCATCATCAACAAGGCTCGTCGTTTGGGCCGCTTGATTATCGGTGTGCTTTCAGACGAGGCTGTGTCGAGCTTCAAACGCTATCCTCTGATTCCGTTCGAGGAGCGCAAAGCCCTGTTGGAGAACATTGCTGGTGTGGAGCGTGTCATCACACAAGACACTCTTTCATATGCCAAGAACCTTCGTGAGCTGAAACCTGACTATGTTGTTCATGGTAACGACTGGTGTGAAGGTTTCCAGAAACCTATCCGTCAAGAGGTAGTTGACGTACTGGCCGAATATGGGGGTAAATTAATAGAATATCCATACAGCAATAGTCCTAAATATAAAGAATTGGATGCAGCACACCGTGCCGAGGCAGCTATGCCCGACATTCGTCGTGGACGTTTGCGCAAGCTTATCAATATGAAGGGTCTCGTCACCGCCATGGAAGCCCACAGTGGTATCACTGGTTTGATTGTGGAGAAGACCACGGTGCTACAGGATGGAAAGACCTATCAGTTTGACGCAATGTGGATTAGTTCGCTTTGCGACTCAACCGCCAAGGGCAAGCCCGACATCGAATTGGTGGACATGACCAGCCGTTTCCGCACCATTGATGACATCATGGAAGTGACTACCAAACCCATTATTTTTGACGGTGACACCGGCGGTTTGACGGAACATTTTGTATATACTGTCAGAACACTGGAACGCATGGGCGTATCTATGGTTATTATTGAGGACAAGACGGGTTTGAAGAAAAACAGCCTGTTTGGAACCGAGGTGAAACAGACACAAGACAGTATTGAGAATTTCTGCGCTAAGATTCAGGCTGGTAAGCGTGCCCAGAAGACCAAGGAGTTTATGATCTGTGCTCGTATTGAGAGTTTGATTCTAGAACAAGGTATGGAAGACGCCCTTACCCGTGCTTTCGCCTTTAGCGAGGCTGGTGCAGATGCTATCATGATTCACAGCCGCAAGAAAGACCCGGCTGAGATTTTCGAGTTTGTTGCCAAGTTCCGTGAAAAGAACTCCGTTACCCCCATTGTGGTGGTACCAACATCGTTCAACACTGTCACCGAGCAAGAGTTCAAAGATCGTGGTGTGAACGTAGTTATCTACGCCAACCAACTCACCCGTACTGGTTTCCCAGCCATGCAGGATGCTGCAAGGACTATTTTGGAACATCACCGCGCCAAAGAGTGCGACGACAAGTGCATGAGTATTAAAGAAATAATCACATTAATTCCTGAAGAATAATGATTAGACCTGAATTTTTCATTGAGAAACTGAGAGAGAGCGGTATTGACTGCTTCGCAGGTGTCCCTGACAGTCTGCTGAAGAACATGTGCGCTTACATCACCGACCATTTTGATGCCGCACATAACATCATTGCCGCCAACGAAGGTGCAGCCGTAGGACTGGCAGCCGGTCATTATTTGGCCACAGGCCAGCCTGCTTGTGTGTATATGCAAAACAGCGGCGAGGGCAACATCATCAACCCGTTGGCTTCGTTGACAGACCAAGAAGTGTACAACATCCCTGTGTTGCTGCTCATTGGCTGGCGTGGGCGCCCTGGTGTTCATGACGAGCCTCAGCATGTGAAACAAGGCAAGGTGACTACTGGCTTGCTCAACGTGATGGGTATCAACTACGAAGTGCTGGCAAAGGAAGAGGACAAGGCTGAAAAGCAGATTGCCAAAGCCATCAAGGCCCTCAAAAACAAGGATATGTTTGCCTTGGTGATTGAGAAGGACACCTTCGATGAGTATAAACTTCAGAGCGTGGAGAAAAACGACCTTACCATGAGCCGTGAGGAGGCCATCCAAACTGTAGCCGCTGCTCTTGGCGAGAAGGATTGCATTGTCTCTACCACGGGCATGATTAGCCGTGAGCTGTTTGAGTATCGTGCTGGCATGAACCAAGGCCATGAACGCGACTTCCTAACGGTTGGCTCCATGGGGCATGCCTCGCAGATTGCCCTGGGCATTGCCCTTGCCCAGCCTGAACGCCGTGTTTGGTGCTTCGACGGCGATGGTGCAGCTATCATGCACATGGGTAGTATGGCCATTGTGGCTAACAAAGCCCCGAAACACTATGTTCACGTGGTGTTCAACAACGGTGCACACGACAGCGTTGGTGGTCAACCTACCGTGGGCTTGAAGATAGACCTTCCTGCCATTGCCAAGGCGGTTGGATACAAAGCCTCCTATAGTGTGGACAACAAGGCAGACCTTGAGGCCGTTCTCAAAACAGTGAACGCTTTTGAAAGTCCCGCTCTGCTTGAGGTGAAGGTGAAGAAAGGAAACCGAAAGGACCTTGGTCGTCCTACTACCACACCTATCCAGAATAAAGAGGCGTTGATGAACTTCTTATCCAATAGTTTAACATGCAAGTAATACTCAATGGAATCAACAACCTTGGCGAAGCTCTCAAAGGCTCCGCCAAGGTTCTGCTTGTATGCGACAGCAGTTTCCCATTTCTCAATATCATAGATGATATAGAGCGGATGGAGGTGCCATACGTAATGTTTGATCAGTTTACGCCCAACCCGCTTTACGAGGATGTGTGTAAGGGTGTGGGTTTATTCCAAAGTGCAAAGTGTGACACCATTCTTGCCGTGGGTGGCGGCAGCAGTTTGGACGTGGCCAAGTGCATCAAGCTCTATTGCCAAATGGAGAAAGACAAAATTTATTTGGAACAGGAGTATAAGGACACGGGCGTGAAGCTCATTGCCATCCCTACAACAGCAGGAACTGGCAGTGAATCTACTCGTTATGCCGTTATTTATTACGGCGGCAAGAAACAGAGCGTGACGCACGACAGTATCATCCCCGATGTGGCCATTTTGGAGCCCAAGGTATTGAAAACTTTACCAGTTTATCAGAAAAAATGTACTATGATGGATGCCTTGTGCCAAGGCATTGAATCGTGGTGGAGTGTGAACAGCACTGATGAGAGTAAGAAAATTTCAAAAGAGGCTGTCGAAACTATTATGCGCTGGTGGCACGAGTATATTTTCGAGAACACCGATTCCTCGGCTGAAGCCATAATGCATGCAGCAAATCTTGCAGGCCAAGCCATCTGCATTACTCAGACCACCGCCCCCCATGCTTTCAGTTACAAGATTACCTCTCTTTACAAACTGCCCCACGGTCATGCGGTAGCTGTTGGACTGCCAGTGATTTGGGAATACATGGTGAACAATCTAGATAATTGTATCGACAGCAGAGGTCAGGAATATTTGGTTGGCATCTTCAATGAGATTGCCAAAGCCATGGGCTGCCAAACTCCATCGGAAGCCATCACCAAGTTCCGTCAGATGATAAATGAGATGGAATTGAAGAACCCTATGGCTGAGAATAGAGAAGAGGAGTTGGAAATTCTTTCCACTTCGGTGAATCCTGTGAGGTTGAAGAATAATCCAGTTGAATTATGTTCGTTATCAATTATTAGTATTTATAGAAAATTGATTTATTGAGGAACTATGTGTTCTGATAGTATAGAAATTTGATTACTATAATTTGATTTTAAGAATAGTTCAATTCTAATAACTAAATTGTTTTAATTGGGAACGATTATTTTGAATGAAGGTGGTCAGACGATGTCGTGTGGGATTAGGTCAAACCTTTGAAATCAATTAAGATGAAAGAATTAACATTAAAAGAACTTCAGTCTGAAAACTTGAAGATACTTAAAGATGTCCACGGTTGGTGCGCTGCTAATGGTGTTGAGTATTCGGTAGGATATGGCACTTTGATTGGGGCGATACGCCATAAAGGATTCATTCCATGGGATGATGACATAGATATTGTTATGCCCCGAGAGCACTATACTCGCTTTTGCAAAGAATACAAATCAGATAGGTATCGGTTTGAAAGTCCGGAAAACTCTGATGAGTGTTATCTGGCATTTGGCCGAGTGTATGATGATAGCGTAACCATAACTGAAACAATGGTGCCATGGCACAATGGTGAGAGTGGTGTGTGGATAGATGTGTTCCCAGTGGATTTTGTGTCGGACAATCAGGCTGAGTTCATGTCGTATAAAGAGAAATTGCAGAAAATGTGGCGCAAAACGGCATGGGGTAGACAAGCATTAAAGGGGTTTGACTTTAAAAAGTCTGTGTCATTTAACTTAAAGTTGTTCATAAAGAAATTTCTTACTATTAATGGCTTGAGCGTAAAATGTCAAATAACCAGGTTTATTGAAGACACCCGTTCTATCACAAAGGAGAATTCAGGTCATTGGAGTCAATTGGCTTGTTTGGATGGTTATGAGTGGCATAGGTCCGAAGATTTTTCTAGTACGCAGTTGATGCCGTTTGAGGATACGGAAGTTATGGTGATGAACGGCTATGATAGGGTTCTGCGGGAGTGCTACGGTGATTATATGCAGCTGCCTCCAGAAGAACATCGTGTAGGTCATTCTGATGGGTTTACGAAGTTTTACTGGAAATAATAATTAACATGAAAAAAGTAATTACATATGGAACATACGATTTGTTCCATTATGGTCATCAACGTCTTTTGGAACGAGCCAAGGCGTTGGGGGACTATTTGATTGTCGGTGTCACAACAGACAATTTTGATTTGGAAAGAGGTAAGATGAGTACGTGCAATAATGTGATGGAACGCATTGAAGCAGTAAAGGCTACTGGTCTTGCTGATCAAATAGTTATCGAAGAGTACAAAGGGCAGAAAATAGACGATATCCAAAAATATGGTGTTGATATTTTTGCCATTGGCTCTGATTGGGAAGGCTATTTCGACTACTTGAAAGAGTATTGTGAGGTGGTGTATCTGCCCCGTACCCAAGGCATTAGTAGCACTCAGTTGAGAGAAGAACGTCCGATGGTGAATATCGGTATCATCGGTACTGGTAGTATTGCCAACCGTTTTGTTCCAGAGTCGAAGTTCGTTAATAGTAATGCTATAGTGGCAGCCTATAACCCAAACAAAGAAGAATGTGAGGGATTTTGTAAGAAATACGAGTTAAAACAAGCTAAGTCGGAGAGCGATCTTTATGAGTTTTGCGATGCAGTGTATATTGCTTCACCTCATTATACTCACTACGACTATGTGAAAAATGCTCTGAAAGCTGGGAAGCACGTGTTATGCGAAACTCCTTTTGTATTCAACAAGGCTCAAGCCGAAGAGCTATATAGCTTGGCAGAGCATAAGAAACGGGTTTTGATGGTGGCATTGAAGACGGCATATTGCCCTGCTTTTGTTCATTTGGTGTCGTTGCTTAAATCGGGTGCCATAGGTGACATTGTTGAAGTAAATGCGTCAGTTACTACCTTGACAGATGAAAGTTCTGATAAACTGGATAGCAGTAGGTTGGGAGGTAGTATGAGCGAAAATGCCTGTTTCCCGTTATTACCTATTTTTAAGTTTTTTGGGATGGAATATAGGAATATCAACTTCTACAGTAAAATGAAGAACGATGTTGATATGTTTACCAAGGCTGTGTTCAGATTTGATCATGCAGTGGCTTCTTTCCAAGTTGGTTTAGGCGTTAAGACTGAGGGGTCGATGACAATTGCTGGTACCAAGGGTTATGCGTATGTTCCAGCTCCATGGTGGAAAACTGATTACTTTGAACTTCGATTCGAAGACCAAAACCAAAACAAGAAGTTCTTCCACACTTTTGCTGGCGATGGTTTAAGGTATGAGATTAAAGATTTTGTCACGGCAATCCTGTCGAAGGAATACTTCTACTCAAAAGTGAGTGTCAAGGAAAATATTCGTATGGCTGAAGTGCAGGAACAGTATTTGAAAGGTGTTAATTTGTTTAAATTATAAAATTGTATTTATTTCAAATTTGTCACTGAGTATAATTGTAATCATCTTATTTCCATTTTATCATAATAATGTATAAGAAGTTCTTTAAAAGATTATTGGATATTCTCATTTCAGGCATAGCCCTGTTGCTTATTGGTTGGTTTTTGATACTTGTAGCTATCTTCTTACACTTTGCCAACAAGGGAGCTGGTGCCTTCTTCTTCCAAGAAAGGCCAGGAAAGGATGCCAAGATTTTCAAGGTAATCAAGTTCAAGACCATGACCGATGAACGCGATGCCGACGGCAATTTGCTGCCTGATGCGCAGCGATTGACCAAGGTGGGCAAGTTTGTGCGTAGCATTTCAATTGATGAGCTTCCTCAATTGATCAATGTCTTCAAAGGTGATATGTCCCTCATTGGTCCACGTCCGTTATTGCCACAGTATTTGCCTCTGTATTCTCCAGAGCAGGCTCGTCGTCACGAAGTGCGTCCAGGCATCAGTGGCTGGGCGCAATGTCATGGCCGCAACGCCATCAGCTGGAAAGAGAAATTCGAGTTGGATGTTTGGTATGTTGACCACTGCACTCTTTGGACAGACATACAAGTGATATTTATCACTATTAAAAATGTACTAATGCGCAAAGATATTAACTCAGCTACTGCAGCTACAATGGAGGCCTTTAATGGGCATAACTGATCTTTATAAGATATCAATATAATTATTATGGCTGATAAAAAGCGTATTTATTTATGCCTCGCTCACATGAGCGAAGCAGGACTTGAACAGAAGTATATCCAAGAGGCATTCGACACCAACTGGGTGGTGCCGCTTGGACCTAATGTGAACGGATTTGAAAAGGACCTCGAAGAGTTCGTGGGTCAGAACAAAAGGGTAGTGGCCCTGTCGGCTGGTACCGCTGCAGTGCATCTGGCACTGATTGCTGCCGGAGTGAAGGCTGGAGACGAGGTGATCGTGCAGAGCTTTACCTTCTGCGCTTCATCGCACCCCATTACCTACCTCGGAGCTATTCCGGTGTTCGTCGATTCCGAAAAAGACTCGTGGAACATAGACCCCGAACTGATGGAAGAGGCCATCAAGGACCGTATCGCCAAAACGGGCAAGAAGCCTGCGGCCATCGTTCCCGTGGCTCTCTATGGCATGCCGTACCAGATTGACCGCATTATGGAGATTGCTAACCGCTACGATATCCCTGTCATCGAGGATGCCGCAGAAGGCTTCGGCAGCCGCTGGAACGGTCAGGTGCTGGGCACCTTCGGCAAGAGCGGCGTGCTTTCGTTCAACGGCAACAAAATGATTACCACTTCTGGCGGCGGTGCGCTTATCACGGCCAACGAAGATGAGTGGCGCGAAATCATGATGTACGCCACGCAGTACCGCGAGAGCTATCCTTATTACCAACATGAAAAAATCGGCTTCAACTATCGTATGAGTAACATCTGCGCCGGCATCGGCCGTGGCCAGATGACCATCGTGAACGACCACATAGCACATCATAAACACGTGCAGGCGCTGTACGAGGAGCTGCTGAAGGATGTGCCGGGTATCAAGGTTCACGGAAATCCCGACAGCCGCTATGACTCCAACTTCTGGCTCTGCACCATGACCATCGACCCAGAAGTGCGCATCAAGGGACAGGAGAACGCCTACAAGACCATCGTGACGGGTGCCGTGGGTGGTGCCGCTGGTGTCATCCATGCCGCTTCATCAGCCGTTACCGACTGTCAGCCGAATGACAATGTAGAAGCCTTGCGTGTTATCATGGACCAGGCCCAGATTGAGGCACGCCCGCTGTGGAAACCAATGCACAAGCAGCCGGTGTATAAGAATGCCCCAGCCTACGTCAACGGCGTGAGCGAAGCACTGTTTAAAGTCGGCATGTGCCTGCCTGCCGGGCCGTATGTTAGCGATGAGGATGTCAAATACATCGTGGGAACCATTAAGAGCGCCATTGTTTGATAGATATTTAGAGCCGTGATTATTGATCAGCAACTGCTTGATGAATTGTCAGCGCAAGCCAAAGCTTCTCCTAGGTTGCGGCAATCATACGACCTCAGGAATACGCCGGAGGACAACTCCCAGCGTATGCTGAATGCCTTGGAACCTGGTACAGTGATGCCAGTTCACAGGCATCTTGCCTCAAGTGAAACTGTGGTCTTGCTTAGAGGCAAGATCTGTTGGCACTTCTATGACGACAGTGGCAATGAGACCGAGAGTGTTTTGCTTGATGCCAATAGTGATGTGCGCTGCATCAATGTCGAGATGGGTAGATGGCATTCGTTGGAGTGCTTAGAGGGTGGCTCTGTTTTGATGGAAAGTAAGGATGGGCCATATAAACCACTCGAACAAAATGAGATAATGGAGAAATGATGAAAGAGGTTCTTAAAGGCATTTGACAGTTTTGCAGTTATTTGTTTTGGCCGAGGTGGTGATAGCTTAAAGTATAGTGGCTTACAGCTTAATCTTTACGGTAAATTGTTAGAAAAGCGAAATGGGCAGATGGTTTAAAAGAGTTTTTGTTGGTGTGACTGTTTTGACGGGTATTGTCCTTGTTATTAAGAAACTTTTTGCGGTAAAGCAGAATAATACGAGTAGTATAACAATGCATGAAAAGTCAATGCTGCAAGGTATGAGAGTCGTTGAAAACCCATTTGATGAAAAGGATTCCCCATCACAAGAACAACCCAATGAGGTGGTCGTTAAAAATGAGGATTACAACGGTTGCCAAGTTTATAAATACGATATTTTGGTCACTGTCGGCATCGTTTTCGTAATGCTTGCTGTTATTATTGTATCATTGTTTGCATACAATAGTAGGATCGAAAAAGACAATACCAAAACATTGGAAACAATGAAAATAGATTCCGTAATGATGCATTCTTTGGATGAGATCAAATTGTCAGTCGGTATTGTTACCGATAGATTGGACAGTTTGGATGCACATTTGAAAGACGGTACAAAGGCGATGAATGAATGGAAAGATAGTATTGAGAACGCTAACAAGAAGAAAGGCAGGAAACAATGAGTTTCGATTTTACCAATTATACTTTCAGTGGCCTTCTTTCTATATTGGCCTCTCTTTTTGGTGTGGGCTATCCATTGATAGTTCAAAGCATTGGGTCGATATTCAAACAATATGAATCACCACGGCTGTCGGAAAGGTTTTCAAAAGAGCCTGCCTATATTGCGTTCCGAGTGCTGCTAATTGAAAATTTGATGGTAGCGGTAACGGCACCATTCATATTGCAAGCAGGTTGGTTCAACCAAGTGATGATTACGATACAAGCTGTTTTTTTAGTGGCACTTGTGGGTACCAGCATCATGCTATTCAATCTGATTATGCTTTATTCCGATGCTGACGGTCTTCTTAAAAGGGTGGAAAGAAAACAGATTGACAAGAAAAACGTAATGGCTATTTTAGATATTGCAATTTATGCAGATGGTCAGCATAATATGGGATTGTATATCAAGAGTTTGGCCGATGTGTTTGCCTATATTCAACAGCAGCAAGGTAATCAACCAAACCAAGATCATGACAAGGTGAATCCACCTGTTGTTTATGATGGAGTGACAGTCGAGATAATCAGAAAGTTAAAAGAGTTTCTGCGAACAGACGACGGTCATCATTTCTTGTATGGTAATAATGACATTACGCCAACGATCTACAATCAGATTTCGGCATCGAGGTTAAGTACTCAAAGCCACAGGCTAATTTGGATGCTTTTAGACGAGGCAATTGGATACAATAACCAATTATGGTTTAATCAGTATTGGCAATATGCCGACAGCTATGCGGTATTAAAATATCATCATGTGTCCTGCGATTCTCCTTTACTCAAAGACAAACAGGTTTTCGTTATACGCCATGTGATGATTGGAGGCATGTTGTTGCATTACGGCAAGGTAAAATGGATGAATGATATGTTATTCTTCACCCATTCACAACCTGAGTATTATGGCCTGATTCCAAGCAGCTTTGGCGAAATAGTTGCCGTGTTGGAACAGGTTGACAATATGTGTGATGATATCAATATCTTTTACCAGCAGGGTTTCTATTATCACGATCAGATGGATGGGGTGGATGATAATAAGCACTTCTTCCACGATGCCGTGAAGTATCTCAGTTTGCTCGTGATTAGATTGTGGTCGATTGATGGGCGTGGTTTTGGATATGGCAATTTATTTGAAATACCTTCATCACCATTGGAACTGAAAGGTGATGAGCGAGATGCCCAAATGATGGGTTTTATGAAGGAGGAGGTGGAATGGTGGTATAGAAACGAGGTTTTTGAAAACTTGCCAAGGTTAATGCATGTTGATAAAGGAACAGTGTTAGCTTTATTGGATGAATATAAGTTGAAATGCGAAAACGACAAGAATGCTAAAGAAGAACATCCAACGGTTAGCAGAGCAAAATTTCATGAATTTGAGGAGGGATTAAGGGATTCAGTTGGCACTAAACTTGATTTGCTACCCAAGGTGGAGGCCTATTCCAATGGGATGTCAATCACTACCGAAGTATATGATAAGAGTGTATTAGAGACAATCCATTATAGTGACTTTATGGAAATTGGTGTAAAGGATGTACCAGGTGTATGTTGTATCAATTTCTGGAGTCAAGTGGTTCGTTGTTTTTTTTCGTGTTTGATAAAACGAACCAAAGTTGGAGATTTTAGGGTGCCACGCAAACAGATTGCTAATGTGCTGCATGATATGGGGCTGAGTGATGAGTATGCAATAGTATCTACAGCACATATTGAAGAACTGCCTCGTGAAGCCATAGTAATGGATTCGTTGTGGCTTGATAAATTGTTCTTTGTGGTTAAAAAGAGCGAAATGCCAAGAACTATTTTGATGGCAGTAGATAATACTGATTTACATCCATTAAAAGACGGATGCCCTATTTGCAGCAATATAGAAACATTCCAAGGATGCAACGAACCAACATTCGTGTTGGAACTCGCCACAAAATTTAAGTTTTCAATCCCCAACGATTTTTCAGGTTACATTCAGTTCATAGTTGATGAAGACCCCTCTTCGCAGGATGTGAAGATAACCCCCAAACAGACGTTTAAGGAATTGTTTGGAAAGAATAATAAAGCAATAAACGATAATAATTAAAACATCATATTATGTCAGATAGAAAACGTATTTACCTGTGTCTGGCACAAATGAGTGATGCAGGACTTGAACAGAAATGCATTAAGGAGGTGCAGCCTTCTCTAATAATGTACTCGCCTGCGGGTACGAGGCCGTTGGAATTCTTCAAGGTGTCGCAAAAATGTTCACCATCGATAGATAACTAACCGTGGTTTATTAAGCAAATATAAACAGACTTCGTGTGACTGACTTTGCTCCGATTTAAGCACTCATGACGCTCGAGGGCTCGGAGTTGAGGAATAATGCTCCCTGTAATTTAGACCAAAGGTTAAAGTGGTTATCTTTGTACAAAACAAAGATGACATGATGAACAACAACAAAACGATAAGCCGTTGAAAGTTCATGGCGGAATTCAAGGCGAGAATCGCCATGGAGGCATTACAGAAAAAACAGAACCGAGCAAGAAGTACGACGTCCATCCGAACCAGATCACAAAATGGAAAAACCAGTTACTTGAACATGGTTCAAGTGCCTACAAAAAGAACAGACAAACGCTATCGAACAAAAAACAATTATTAACTTTGCAATGCTAACCCGCAAATGAAAACCACTTTAACTTGAACGAACTGTGTTTCAAACAATGGGACGCATTTTATATTAGTGTTTTTTAATGGATGGTACTGAAAATAATTACTTTTGCAGTATTAAATAAGGATTTTTGAAGCTATGGATTTAAAATTAAATGAAATATATTTGTCAGGTTATAAGTCCATTGGTGACGAACAAAGGATTCCGATCAATGATGATGTAACGGTGTTGTTGGGGGCCAATGGTGTTGGCAAGAGTAATATCATATCTTTTTTTCACATGTTGGGTTATGCTATTACTGGCTCATTGCAGAATTATGTAGCTGAGCACGGTTTTGCCAATACTTTTTTGCACTATGGGTCTAAACAAACCCCCTCTTTGTCTGCAAAACTTGTGTTTTCCGACAAAAATAGTCGAGATGAGTATTTTTTCCGGCTGACACATGCCGCTGGTGATGTCTTGATTTATACAGAGGAAACTCTGAAAATACTACAAGATAACAAAAAATACAAGAAACCTTTCATAATCACAATGGATGTGGGACGAAAGGAATCTCAATTGATAGAGCAATCTGGTAAGGATAAGCCATTCAAAAACATGGTTCAGTTTGTTCTTTCTTTATTGAAAGGCTGTCAATATTTTCAGTTTCATGACACGAGTTCAAAGTCTGAAATTAAGCAGCATACGCATGTGGCTAATAATCGCTCATTGCGTTCTGATGCTGGAAACTTGTCTGCATTTTTGTATGGGATAAAAACCAAGAAAGGCGGTAAACCCTATTATGACAGAATTGTAAGATACATTAGGCAGGTATTCCCACAATTTGATGACTTTGTGATGTTGCCAACGGTGCAAAATGATAACTATGTGAATTTGGATTGGCGAGAAATGGGAAATGATAACGTTTTTGGCGCCCATCAAATTTCCGACGGCACATTACGTTTTATGGCTTTGGCAACATTATTGCTTCAACCAGAAAACACGTTACCGCCTATCATTGTGTTGGATGAACCTGAGTTAGGTCTTCACCCTACAGCGATTGATATCTTGGCTGGAATGATTAAAAAAGCGAGTGTAAACTCTCAGATCATTGTTGCCACCCAATCTCCTCGCTTGATTGATGCTTTTGCGGCCGAAAAAATTGTTGTTGTAGAACGCGACCATAAAAACAAATCATCTGTGTTCAAAAGATTGGACGAGGAATCGCTGAAAGATTGGCTTGATAGGTATACGACTAGCGAATTGTGGGATAAAAACATCATAGGAGGCCGCCCATGAAACGACTTCATATCATCGCTGAGGGGCAAACCGAAGAGTCGTTTGTAAGAAGATCGCTGGTTGATCAATTGGGATTGTTCCAGGTTTTTGCCGACGTTAGATGTGTATATACAGGCAAAGAAAAGCATAGAAAAGACATTTCGTATCGTGGAGGCATGACAAATTATTTAAAAGTCAAGAATGATATTATACAATGGATAAAGGAAGAGAAAAACAATCAAGATGTCTTCTTCACCACCATGTTCGATTATTACGCTTTGCCCGAAGATTTCCCGGGTTATTCTAATGCCAAAAAACAGGTTGATCCATACAAGACGGTGAGAATGATAGAAGAGGCTTTTGCCAATGATATCAAAGACCGGCGTTTCATCCCTTACATTCAATTGCACGAATTTGAATCTTTACTCTTTTCTTCGCCCCAAAGCTTTATGATCGAGTTTTTTGACAAACCAGAAGGAATCATAGAACTAGAAAAGATGTTGGAGAAAGAACATAATCCAGAATTGATAAATGACGGTCAAGAAACCGCTCCTTCAAAACGAATTATCAGTGTTTTCCCCACATATGCTGATAACAAGGCAGCTATAGGTTCAATGATAGCACAGGAAATAGGTTTGGAGAAACTTAGGCAATCATGTAGCCATTTTGGAGAATGGTTGTCGAGGTTGGAAAGTTTAGGCAATCGGTCCTGAAAAATATAATCGATCAGATATTATAGTGAAACCCCCAGGAGGGCAATCAATATGCTGAAGCTGTCAAACTAGATATAAAAGACAATTTACGAGAATTCTATAATAAAAATGAGTGTATTTAAAGACAAAACCCTCCTCATCACTGGAGGTACCGGCAGCTTCGGCAACGCCGTATTAAACCGTTTTCTCAGAACCGATATCGGCGAGATTCGCATCTTCAGCCGCGACGAGAAGAAACAGGACGACATGCGTCACGACTTTCAGGCTCGCATGCCCGAAGTGGCCAATAAAATCAAGTTCTACATCGGCGATGTGCGCAACAAGAGCACGTTGAAATATGCCATGAAAGGTGTGGATTATGTGTTCCACGCTGCCGCATTGAAACAGGTGCCCAGCTGCGAGTTCTTCCCGATGGAGGCCGTGAAGACCAACGTGATCGGTACGGACAACACCTTGGACGCCGCCATCGACGCTGGCGTGAAATGCGTGATCTGCCTCTCGACGGATAAAGCGGCTTACCCCATCAACGCCATGGGCATCACCAAAGCCATCGAAGAGAAGATTGCCGTGGCCAAAAGCCGCCTCTCGGGTAATACCAAGATTTGCTGTACCCGCTACGGCAATGTGATGTGCTCGCGCGGCTCGGTCATCCCGCTGTGGATTGACCAAATCCGCAAGGGCAACCCCATCACAATTACCGAGCCTTCTATGACACGTTTCATTATGTCGCTTGAAGAGGCTGTGGACCTGGTGCTGTTTGCCTTTGAGAATGGTAAGAATGGTGACATTCTGGTACAGAAAGCTCCTGCCTGTACTATCCAGACTCAGGCAGAGGCTGTGGTTGAATTGTTCAAGCATCAGGCACCTAATGCGCCTGAGATTCGCGTTATCGGTATTCGTCACGGTGAGAAGATGTATGAGACACTTCTTACTAAGGAAGAAGCTGCCAAGGCCATCGACATGGGCAACTTCTATGCTGTTCCTGCCGACAACCGTGACCTGAACTACGACAAGTATTTCAAGGATGGTGACACACATCGCGCCACCATCGAGGAATTCAATAGCAACAACACGTATCGGTTGAACCTGGAAGAGACCAAGGCAAAGATTGCCTCTCTGACATATATCCAAAATGAACTGAACGGTATTCCTAATCTCGTGTAATAATTCATTATGGCACAATTTAAAGATAACGGGAAGCTAAAGCTTCTCATCATAGTAGGTACAAGACCGGAAATCATCCGTCTTGCGGCGGTCATCAACAAGTGCCGTCAGTATTTTGACTGCTTACTGGCTCACACTGGTCAAAACTATGACTATAACCTCAACGGGGTGTTCTTCAAGGATCTTAAGTTGGCTGATCCCGACATCTATATGGATGCCGTGGGTAACGACCTTGGTGAGACCATGGGCAACATCATCGCCAAAAGCTATCAGTTGATGGTCGAGGTGAAACCCGATGCCGTGCTGGTGCTGGGTGACACGAACAGCTGTTTGTCAGTCATCGGCGCCAAACGCCTCCACATCCCGATTTTCCACATGGAAGCTGGTAACCGTTGCAAGGACGAATGCCTGCCCGAGGAGACCAACCGCCGCATCGTGGATATCATCAGCGACGTGAACATGGCTTACAGCGAGCACGCCCGCCGCTATCTGGCCGACACAGGCCTTCCGAAAGAACGTACCTACGTAACGGGTTCGCCTATGGCTGAAGTGCTGCATAACAACTTGGCAGAAATCGAGGCCAGCGACATCCACCAGCGTTTGGGCCTGCAGAAAGGCAAGTATATCCTTTTGAGCGCCCACCGTGAGGAGAATATCGACACTGAAAAGAACTTCCTTTCGCTGTTCAATGCCATCAACGAAATGGCAGAGAAGTACAACATGCCGATACTCTATAGCTGCCATCCTCGCTCGCGCAAACGTCTTGAGGCAAGCGGCTTCCAACTCGACAAACGTGTCATCCAGCACGAGCCCCTTGGATTCCACGATTATAACTGCCTTCAGATGAACGCCTTCTGTGTGGTCTCCGACAGCGGCACATTGCCTGAGGAGAGTTCGTTCTTTACCTCAGTGGGGCATCCTTTCCCTGCTGTCTGCATCCGCACTAGCACCGAGCGCCCTGAGGCTCTCGATAAAGGTTGTTTTGTACTGAGTGGCATCGATACTAAAGGTCTGCTTCAGAGTGTGGATATCGCCGTTGAGCTGATCAAAGATGGCCATAATGGCATCCCAGTTCCAGACTATGTGGACGAAAACGTCTCCACCAAGGTGGTCCGCATCATTCAAAGTTATGTTGGTGTAGTAAACAAAATGGTATGGCGAAAATTTTAGTGACAGGAGCAAAAGGGTTTGTAGGTAAGAACCTCTGTGCAGCCCTTAACAATATCAAGGACGGTAAAGACAAAACGCACCCCGGGTTGACTATCACCGGGGTGTTTGAGTATGATTTGGACAGCACCCCCGAAGAATTGGACGCATGGTGCCGCGAATGCGACTTTGTGTTCAACCTGGCTGGCGTGAATCGTCCTCAAAACCAAGAGGAATTCATGCAAGGCAACTTCGGCTTTGCCTCGACGCTGCTCGATACCTTGAAAAAGCATGGAAATAAGTGCCCTGTGATGCTGTCATCGTCACAACAGGCTTCGTTGACGGGTCGTTTCGGCAACAGCGAATACGGCCGCTCGAAGAAAGCAGGGGAGGACCTGTTCTTAAACTACGAAAGAGCTTATTTGAACACTGATTTAACGGATGACACGGATAAATCCGTTCAATCCGAGTCATCCGTGGTTGATAAAAAACAGCGTCCTCGTGTTCTGATTTACCGTTTTCCTAACTTGTTTGGCAAATGGTGCCGCCCGAATTACAATTCAGCCGTGGCGACTTTCTGCAATGCCTTTGCCAATGACTTACCCTACACCGTCAACGATCCATCAGTTGAGTTGGAACTTCTTTACATTGATGATTTGGTTGACGAAATGATGGCTTGCCTTGAGGGAAAAGAACACCATTGCGAGTTCGATGGTCTGGATGTGTTGCCTAAGGAAGATGGCCGTTATTGCTATTGCCCCGTGACACATAAGGTTACCTTGGGCGAGATTGTGAAACTGTTGAAAACCTTTGCTGAACAGCCCCAAACATTGATGATCCCTGAAATTCCTTCGGGTAGCTTCGCCAAGAAACTGTACAGTACTTATCTGAGCTATCTGCCCAAGGAAAAGGTGGCTTTCCCCCTGAAGATGAATGTGGACAACAGAGGCTCTTTTACCGAGCTGGTTCATACCTTGAATTGCGGCCAGGTCTCGATCAACATTTCGAAGCCGGGCATCACTAAGGGCCAACACTGGCATAACACCAAGTGGGAGTTCTTCATCGTGGTGAGCGGTCATGGCCTCATCCAAGAGCGCAACCTCAACGACCCCGAAGGCAAAGTCATTGAGTTCGAAGTCACTGGCGACAACATCCAGTGCATCCACATGCTCCCCGGCTACACCCACAACATCATCAACCTCTCAGATACCGAAAACCTCGTCACAGTAATGTACTGCAACGAAGTGTTTGACCCCGGGAAGCCGGATACGTTTTTTGAGGTGGTGTAGTATGGTAATTGACCGTAAAATACTAGACGACCTTTCGGTACAAGCCAAGGAAAGCCCTCGGCTCCGCAAAAACCTGGACTTGCGAAACAGCCCTGAGGATTTGTCGCAAAGGATGCTCAACGCCTTGGAGCCCGGGACGGTGATGCCCATCCACCGGCATCGCGCGTCTTCGGAGACCGTGGTTTTGCTTAGGGGTAAGATCCAGTGGGTGTTTTACGACGACAACGGCAATGAGACCGAAAGAGTAACCCTGGATGCCAACGGTGAACCCCGAATGCTCAATGTTGAAAGGGACCGTTGGCATTCTTTGGTTTGCCTCGAGCCCGGCTCCGTCCTCTTCGAGAGCAAAGACGGGAAGTATGAGCCGCTGGGACCAGACGAAATTAGGTGATATACACTTCGCCCAGGCTGCGCATGAACTACAACTTTCATCACGACCTGGATGAACTGTGCCATCGTATGCTGAATGCTTTGGAGTCCGGCACCGACATCCCCATCCACCGCCATCCGGAGAAAGACGAGACATTTGTCGTCCTCCGAGGCAAGGTAAGATCAACCACCTATAACGATGACGGCTCTGTGATCGCAAGCGTCGTCCTCAGCCAAGAAGACGGCGTCTATGGCATCGACATCCCCAAGAACGTGTGGCATAAACTCGAGGCTCTTACATCGAGCGTCATCTTCGAATGCAAGCAGGACCCTTCGTGCCGCATGAGGTGGAAGGGGTGATGACGGAGGGTGCGCCAATGACGGCGTCGATGAAAGTAGCGTCCGCAACGGCATCGGCCTCTCCGACGTAGAGAAGCTCATGTGTTTATCGCATAAAGCCAAGAAAGCCTCCGGCGCTGAAAATACATGGGTTTGCGAAATGGCCCTTTGGCTTGGGTCGGGTTTCGTGCACTTCGAGAGCAAAGGAGGGGAGTGGGAGGTGCCGTGTGAGGTGATGTTTATAATAGATGAATACAATCTTTTCACGTTAAAACGACCAAAGCATTCTGGATAAGTTGAGTGCTCAAAGTAATCTGTACAAAAAGGCGAAGAGACTTAAGAACATTTGATTCTGCCTTTGTTTTTGTTCTCGGTTCTTATTAATTAATTGATGGATAATCTTATTTCGGAATCGGCTTCTTGGTTAAGAGACCCCAAGTGTAAGGATGGGTCTATCCAGGAAAAGACAAAGTCCGTTTTGACTTTTTTTAAAGGCTATATTAAGAATAATAAAGCTGAACTTGAGCACGTCACAGGGTTTCCTGTAAAAGACATGATTCACGAAGTGGAGAAGAGTCAAGCCGTGTTTGATTCTATTATTGATTCGTATCTTAAGGGAGTGCATTACATTGCAATTTCTACTGCTAATAAGTATTTGAAAGGATTAAACAATACTATCTTGCCCAAAGGAAACAGGTTGTATAAAGCAAGAGACTCTAGGTCAAATTATTTATTTTGTAAAGATGACATGTTTCATATTCCTTATGATAAACGAGAAAAGATTGGAAATCAACGCTATAGTGTTTCTGGAATGCCCTGCCTGTATTTGGCATCCTCTTCTTATGTTTGTTGGGAAGAATTAGGTCGTTTTGATTTTACATTATGTAATTTTTGTGGTTTCTCTAATCAAGAAGATGTGCCATTATACGATTTTGCCATCCCATCCACAATAACAACTATAGATGATATTAAGAGGGTTAGTGCGATTTTGGCGTGTAGTTTGTCGGCAAAACGTGACGCGTTCTTTAAAGAGGAATATATTCTGCCTCAGTGCCTTTTTCAAGGATTGATCCATAAACGCCATTATTTACATAGGGATCAACAGTTGTTTGCTGTTCGTTATTTGTCCGTACATGTATTAAATGGTGACGCTGATTGTTTCAGTTTTGATTTTAATGAAGTTAAATGGGTGGAAAGATTATATAATTATGTGTTTCCAGCTGGTTCGTCTGAGAAACGGGGACAGAATGCGTTGCTGAAAGATGTGTTTGTCCAGACAGATGCAACAACAATGTTTAAAGAGACACTGTTGCATCCGGAAAAATTAATGATGGGAAACAGCGATGATGTATATCTCGATTCTCAGTTTGGACTTATGGATGCATTTCTAGATGATAAAATGGGGTATAAACCTCTAAGAAAGGAAATAACTTATTAGATAAATAATAAACTATGGATTATATTACAGTAAAAAGCCTTGGTGGCAGTATTTGGTCTTTTAGAAAGGACAGAATCGAATTGGTTTGTAAACGTTTTTCTTTTCGTGAGGATGATATTAAAAGAATTCCTAAACTAAAAGATAAAGAATCATGTGCTATTATTCGATTAATTGGGTCTGAGAATGAATACTTTTGCGATGATTCTTATGAGAGTATCATGGAGCAGTTACATAGTTGAAGTTGTAATGTTGCTGGGAAACAGGTGGCGTTAATTAATGGTGTCTGAGCGTCCCTGTCTGAATTAATTTGTCAGGATTTTAAGGCTGAAAGCAGTAAGTCAGGAAGTACATCGGGAGAAATACAATAATAGTTGATAGGAATACCAATAGCGAAACTCGGGTTCTTCTGGTTGGACACTATACAAAACCAACTAATGTAATAATTGTTGGTAGAAGATAAGTAAGCTGCCCTGGAACATGTGTGGGTGTTTGTGGCCCCCACAGAAGGAGTTGTGTCTAATTGGATTATCAAAAAGGATGGTGAGAATGAGGGTGTTTAGAAGTATTATTTTTACAGAAAGTCCATTAACGAAAGCTTTCCGATATAGAGATGTCTTTCAATTAGTGCCTATTTCTTATTCGCATAATGCCCCAATATCATTCTATACAAGGCATCTCCCCGCCTTCTTGGAGTACGTGGCCGATGATGCTGAAGAGATTCTGGTTTGTGAGGATATGCTGCGAGAAAAAGGTGTCTCGGAAGAGGTTCTGCAATTGGGAAGGAAGATACCAAACCAAACGCGAGCAAGAAAAGAAATACTACATCTGTTAAGCTCTCTTACCAACTTTCATTTTTTTGAATATGGTTTTGGATACGATAGTTGGGGTATTCAAGCCCCAATGAAAAATGTAGATACACTTAATCCTGAAGAGGTTGAACGTCTGGACAATCAAACAAGCCAGTGGACTATTCGCGGTTATATCTATCCAAAGTTGGCTGAGGATCTGAAAATAGCAGGTTTTACAACGTGTAAAGAGTATTTTACCTCGTTTGATGAGCCGGTAACGTATTTTACGATGAATCCCAACTTGTATAACAATCCCGAGATAAAGATACCTCCATATCTGGATTATGTTCTAGATAATTACTATTCATTAAAGGATAACGAAAGAGTGGTTGTGCGTCAGTGCATAGGTCTGTTGTTTGAAGGGGTTGAGCTTTTTGACACCAAAAGAAGCGTTTCATTACTTTCTATAATATCCTCAATCGAGGGAATGGCGAAACTGGACCATGGATTAAATGGAAATAGACCTCAATTAGGACCTTTCCAAAGATTTGTGAATTACTTGAAGACATACGTTGCTGGAAATTCAGAAGAAAAGTACCACAACTATTATAAAAAGAGATGTGAGATCACCCACGAAGGTGCGTTGTTTTTAAGTGATTTGGATTTATATGGTGATTTAAAAAAGCAAGATGGCGACTGGTATTTTAGGTTGGAAGTTCTTCAAGCTGCAAGACTTGCTCTCTATAATTGGTTGAGGAGATAACTAAATTTTCTGGCAAATTGTATTAGACCAGAAGATAGAGGGTGTTGTGTATGGGAACGATTAGTTCGGGCATAATGTTGCACCTTGGCAAAACTGAGGAGATAGAGAAACAATTCAACGAAGGTTATCTTCGATTTAGTTGTCCTGCCAACTGGATCAATTATGCTAAGAAACAACCGCCCGGAATAGCGGATAGGTACGAAGCCATATTCGCTCACGTTAAGAAGGATGACCCAAGGTTTGGAATGATTTGCGATGATGGTTATCCGTTGAATTATTCAAGGTCGCTATGGAACGATTATGAATCGGATGGAACAGTATATGCCAGATATCTGATCTCTACTCTTGTTCCTGCGATATGCTTTTATTCTATAAGTATAAAAGATGCGGCTAGGCATTTTGGCATTAAAGGGGGTAGTTCAAAGTGGTTAAGAGCCGACCTGCGGCCTTACTACGAAGCTATGAGTATTAACACGGAAGAATACAGTGTATTGGTAATCAGATTCCCCAGAAAACTCGCAGAGGAGTTGAGGCGTGAGATTCCTAAGGTGGTGATGGAGGCAAGTAATATTAACAAAAGTGATTTCAAACCAAATAATCCTTTGGCTTTGAAATATGTTACGTACGATTTGGACATCAATAAAGAGTTTTGGGATTTGCGTCCATATGATGAGCTGTTCAGAAAGAGGCCCGAGTTTAGGAATCAACGAGAGGTAAGGATGATAATACCCAATGCGTCGTTCAGGAGGGATCCGGTTTTCTGTCCGGAAATGTATCATGATAACGAGTTGAATGTCCCTGTCCCCAATATACATAGTTATGCGTTGATTTGCCCAGCATCGAAATGTGATACGATAAGGTTTGAGAAATTCAACGAGGACTTTAGTCTTTACGATATTCTTCTTTACAAGAGTCTATCGACATGAAGCGCGTGTGTTATCTCTAAATAGAAGTTAATATTATAGTTTAAGCTATGGTTAATAAACAAAAAGCGACCTTGATTCCAATGGATGACGCCATCAGGGAGTTTGACAAACACCTAAAAAGTCATCCTCGTACCATCTTGTCTGCAAGATTTGGTGATGGCAAGAGTTGCTTTTTGACGGCGGCTGAAAGAAAACTGAAAAAGAGATATACATTCCTGAAGCTTTATCCTGTTAATTATCAAGTAGCCGAGAATGAAGACATCTTCGAGTATATTAAAAGGGATCTCTTATTTCAGCTATTTGGTCAGAGCATGATGCGGGATACTTATGAAATTCCTGATAAGATTGCTGCCTATTTCTTTTTGTGTAACAATTGGAAGGAATATGCTGAAGAAACATTAAAAGAGTTGTCGCATTTCGATGGATCACATACGGTCACAGTCACTCTGGGAGTTGCCAGGTTCCTGAGATCCATGAAGAAGAAATACGACGAGTTCAAGAAAAACGGGGGAGACCTTGGTGCAAAATTGGATCGGTTCATCGCATCATTTGAAAATAAGGGTATCTATGAGTTCGATCCCATTACAACCATTTTGAATGATATCATCAAGGACTGGAAAAAGAATCATCCTCGAAAAAAGGTGTGCCTGGTGTTTGAAGATATGGACAGAATAGATCCCGCCCATATTTTCAGAATAATGAATGTGATTTCGGCGCAGATGGATTATGGTTATAAGTTTGGTTTCTCTCCACGTAGCAACAGTTCGTTTGGAAACAAATTCGGAGTTGACCATATTGTTGTGTGCCTTGATTATGACAATCTGAAACACATTTTCCACCATTTTTATGGGCAGAATGCCTGTTTTGATGGTTACATTAATAAGTTCTGTGATAGAGGTATATTCCATTACTCCCTTAAAGAGCAAGTACAGCAGTATTATGTGAAAGAGTTGGCATTAGTTACTTCAATGGACGGGAAGACAATTGAGTATCTCATGGAGCAGTTCGATTTATCAAGTTATACGTTGCGCCAACTGTACCATGCCTTGGAAGACGTGGGGAAACAAATATCAATGCCGACAAAAAGAGGATTGATAGTCCCGCATCGGGGACTTTTCATTATGGCAGCTGTTTTGCGAAGACTTGGTGTTTCGACAGAAGATATTGTATCAGGCCTAAGTAGTGTTTTTCTTCAACATCCTGAAGAAATTGGTGCTTATGCGGGAACAACCATGATGTTGAGAAGAAACATGAAAGAGAGGAGGCTGATTTTTTCTTTTGGACAAAAGGAAAGGGGGATGTATGTGCTTAATTGTATTGAAGACTATCATCAAGATGGTGTTGCCCACATTGTCCAAAAGTATTATATGACTTGGGATTCCTCGGAAGTCTCTAAGCCAGAAGAACCAGAAGAAGAAATAGAGTATATTATGGGATTTGTGAATAAATGAAAAATACTAAAAACATATCATAATAATGAAAACAGCTTTAATCACCGGTGTTACCGGTCAAGACGGGTCCTACCTGTCGGAATTTTTACTGGAAAAAGGTTATGACGTGCACGGCATCATCCGCCGCAGCTCAGTCGATTATCGTGAACGCATCGCTCATCTGGAAGGCAAACCGCACTTCCACCTTCATTACGCTGACCTCGGCGACTCGATGAGCATCGTGAAAGTGGTGGATAAGGTGCGTCCAGATGAAATCTATAACCTCGCAGCTCAAAGCCATGTGCAGGTGTCGTTCGACTCACCTGAGTTCACTGCCGACGTGGATGCCACGGGCGTGTTGCGTGTGCTGGAGGCTGTGCGTGCCTGCCACCTCGAAAATAGCTGCCGCGTGTATCAGGCTTCCACCTCGGAGCTTTACGGCAAGGTGGAGGAGGTGCCGCAGAACGAGAACACGCCCTTCCATCCCTACAGTCCCTATGCCGTCGCCAAACTATACGGTTTCTGGATTGTGAAGGAATACCGCGAGGCATACAACATGTTCTGCTGCTCGGGCATCCTCTTCAACCACGAGAGCGAACGCCGTGGCGAGACCTTCGTCACCCGTAAGATCACCCTGGCCGCCGCACGCATCAGCCAAGGCATGCAGGACTGCCTGTATCTGGGTAACCTCGACAGCCTCCGCGACTGGGGCTATGCCAAGGACTATGTGGAATGCATGTGGCTCATCCTTCAAAACAAGGAACCTGAGGATTTCGTCATCGCCACGGGTGTGCAGCACTCAGTGCGTGAATTCACCGACCTGGCCTTCCGTCACGCTGGCATCGAACTGAAGTTCGAAGGCAAAGGCCTCGACGAGAAAGGTATCTGCGTGAAAGGTCCCGAAAAACTGATAGGGAAGACACTGGTGGCCGTAAGCAAGGACTTCTACCGTCCGACCGACGTGGTGAACCTCTGGGGCGACCCGACCAAAGCCAAGGCCAAACTCGGCTGGAACCCGGCAAAGACTTCGTTTGAACAACTCGTCAAACTGATGGTGGAACACGACATCGCCAAAGTGGCCTCCGAAGGCGCCGCCCATAAGGTGAGAATGAATCTGGAAGAGTATCTTGAAAAGGGCATTGTGAAATAATGGACAAGAACAGTAAGATCTATGTGGCGGGACATAACGGTCTCGTGGGCTCCGCTATTTGGAACAACCTTAAATCTCGCGGCTATAACAATCTGGTGGGCCGCAGCCACAAGGAACTGGATTTGACCGACCAATACGCCGTCAAGAAGTTCTTCGATGAGGAGAAACCGGATGCTGTGGTGCTGGCTGCCGCCTTTGTGGGTGGTATCATGGCCAACATGCTCTACCGTGCCGACTTCATCATGATGAACATGAAGATTCAGTGCAACGTGATCAGCGAGGCGTATGCTCACGGTGTGGAGAAACTGCTCTTCCTGGGTTCGACCTGCATCTACCCGAAGAACGCCCCTCAGCCCATGAAGGAGGACTGCCTGCTGACCAGTCCGCTGGAATACACCAACGAGGAATATGCCATCGCCAAAATCGCAGGACTGAAGATGTGCGAGAGCTATAACCTGCAATATGGCACCAACTACATCGCTGTGATGCCTACCAACCTCTATGGCCCGAACGACAACTTCCATCTTGAAAACAGCCACGTGATGCCGGCCATGATGCGTAAGGTGTATCTGGCCAAGCTCATCCATGATGGCGATTGGAGCAAGATTCGCCGTGACTTGGCGATTCGTCCCGTTGGCGCCAACATCAAGGAGAATGGGGAACAAGTGCGATATGTCATTGATGGCAATAGCGACGAAGCTTTGATCCGTAAGATTTTGGCTTGGTACGGCATCGAGGACAACAAAGTGACCTTGTGGGGTACGGGCACGCCACTACGAGAGTTCCTGTGGAGCGAGGACATGGCCGATGCCTCGGTTCATGTGCTGCTGAACGTGAACTTCAGCGACATTATCGGTGTGGAGAAGTACTCGTCGGTGCACTATGGCGTGGCGGCCGATGGCGTTGTTGACCGCAACCATTCCACTGGTCGTGGAGGATACATCCCCAGTTTGGGCGAAATCCGTAACTGCCACATCAACGTGGGTACGGGCAAGGAGCTGACCATCCGCCAACTGTCGGAACTGGTCGTGAAAGCCGTTGGTTTTGAAGGTACTGTGGAATTCGACCCCTCGAAACCCGATGGCACCATGCGCAAATTGATCGATGTCTCCAAACTCCATTCACTCGGCTGGACCCACAAAGTGGAGATCGAGGACGGTGTGCAGAAACTGTTCGACTGGTATAAAGAAAGCCTGAATGCCTAAGAAAGTATTTGTCAGTGGCTGCTATGACCTTCTGCATAGCGGCCATGTGGAGTTTTTCAGACAAGCCTCTCAGTACGGTGATCTTTATGTGGGAATAGGTTCCGACGAGACCATTCTTCACTATAAGGGTCACCGTACCCTTTATAACGAACAGGACCGTCTTTTCATGGTGAAGAGCATCCGCTATGTAAAGGATGCCTACATCAACGCTGGAAGCGGTATCATGGACTTCATTCCAACCGTGGATATGCTGAAGCCAGACATCCTTGTGGTGAATGAAGACGGTGCCTCAGAGGTAAAACGTCGGTTTTGCGAGGAAAGAGGGATGGATTACATCGTGCTGGAACGTAAACCTCACGATGGCTTAAAAGCGCACTCAAGTACTGGCTTGAAGGAACAACTCTGCCAGATACCCACTCGGTTGGACTTGGCGGGTACTTGGATTGACCAGCCATACGTTTCTTGCTTTGCACCAGGATGGGCGCTGACAATCAGTCTGGAACCGACTTTCGAGATAAGGGAACGGTGCGGTCTTAGCACATCTACGCGCAATGTGATCAAAAAGATATGGCCGCACCATCTCCCTGATATCGCCCCTGAATTGCTGGCCAAACTGATGTTTTGTTTTGAAAACGACCCTGAACGTGCAGACGGCATCATCAGTGGGGCGCAAGACTCCATCGGTATCTGTGTTCCGGGCCTTTGCCGTCATTATTACAATAACCAGTATTGGCCATCGCGCATCGAGACCTGTCATGATGAAAACATCCTGAAATGGTTGGAGCAGCATCTAGTGATGATTCCCATGGAACCTCGTCAACCAGGTTGCTCGGTGGTGGAAGACAAAGACATTACCTTGCCAAAAGTTCAGGCATTGGCCAAAGCAGCCGACGACTGCTGGGAGGCTATCATGGCTCGCGATTTGACGGCTTTTGCATCGGCCTATCAAGCTTCGTTTGAGGCGCAAATAGCGATGTTTCCTGGGATGATTCAAGGATGTGTCCAGAGTTATATCGATACCTATAAACCTTTGGTTTTGGCATACAAGATGCCCGGAGCAGGTGGAGGTGGATATCTTGCCTGTGTGGTGAAGGATGCCGAAACGTTTGCTGCCGAACATCCCGAAGCGATAAGACTTACAATCAGAAGACCAGGGATGGAGAAATAGTGGAGAAAGATTGTTTTATCGTTATTTTTTTCTGCTGATTGGATTAAATTTAGTATTTTTGCAACATCGATTATAATATTTGTGCGCATATCGCGTTATCGGTTACGAATATGAAGATTGAGTATAACAAATATCGCGTCGAGTACTTGCTGTCGCTTTTTAAGATGACAGCAGAGGAACTGTTGTCCTCAATCAACACGGGTTTGAAGACTCCAATTACGTGGAAGGATATCGATAGCGACGAAATAGAACTTAACTATCTGAAAAGGATAGATAAGGTTTTCAACAAAGGCCTGCTGTATTATTACGACCCCTCGGTGCCGGTGAAAGATAAGAAAGTGAGCGTCTTCTTCAGAAAGGAGAGCTTTACTTCGGAGCTGAATATCGGTGCCCGCAAGAGGGTGCGTGAGTTTGAGGATATCAAGACGCAGATCAGTGCCATCTCTATCATGTCGCAGTTTGACATGAAAAGAAAGCTGCGGAAGTACTCCTTGAATGACAATCCAAGAGAGGTTGCGTTTGCTTTGCGCTACTTGCTGCTTCCCGAAATCACGCCTTCTAAAAGGGATTACCTGAAGGGCTTTATCAACAAACTGGCTGAATATAATGTTCTTGTATTTGAGTTTGTTGACACCTTCAACAAGAAGGAGAAAGCCAATATTGACGGCTTCTACATTGCTCCTAATGCCATTGTGCTGAAAAGGAACCAGGATGCATTGAGCCGTGAAATCTTCACACTTTGTCATGAACTAGGGCACTATCTTTTGGACAAGGAAGATGTGGATGAGCTGGATTTTGCCAAAGTGACCGATAAGAGTCCCGAAATCACGGATGTGGAGAAATGGTGCAACAGCTTTGCCTTCTATCTTTTGTTGGGTGCAGAGAATGCCCAGAAACTGGAGTCAATCGCACAGTATGACTATCGTGTGGATTATGGCCATGATTTGGTGGCGGGTATTTCGAGAGAGACTAACCTAAGCCGTTTGGCCATCTTCACTAACTTGTTCCTCCAGCATAGGATGACATACGCTGACTACAACAATGTGCGGGAGGACTTGCACGAGCAGTATCTGGCACGTAAGGAGCAAGAGAGGCTGGAGAAAGAGAATAGAATTGCTGCTGGAGAGAAGATTAGCGGACGCAATCCTAAACCGATTCTGTCGAATCTGGTTTATGACATTTACAATTATGCCCTCAATAAAGGTGTGGTAACGGAGTATGAATACTGTTCGGCTTTGAATATCAAGCCAAACGATATAAACGGGGTGTTTTATGAAGGCAGTCATTGATACCAGTTCGCTTGTGTCGTTGGTGAGATATTTTATCCCATTTGATAAGGAAGGGAAGCTGAAGACCTTTCTTGAGGAGAACATCCGGTCTGGAAAGATAATTGTTCTGGAGCAGGTGGCTGAGGAGTGTAAACGCCAAGGTAAAGGACAAGTAATAGAAGCATTTCCGTTTGTTGTCAAACCCAAATACAAGACCAGTGTTGCAGGGATAAAACCCAACAAAGCGATATATAATCTGATTGACCATAATTTCATTAATGCGTCGGTCAAGGCATTGTTGCCAGAGGCGGAATATCAGTTGGTGCGCAATCAGTTTATTGCTTCCGCAGACTTTGCTATGATGCTTTATGCATATAGCATCAAGGACAAAGAGAATGTTGTTATTGTGACCGAAGAAACGGGTTACAGCAATGATGGCAAACCGTTCAAGAAGATTCCCGATATCTGCAGCATTATAGGCGTAAAGACACAGAACTCCCCGAGTTTCCTGTTGGAAAACGGTATTATCAATATGACAATTGAAGTGGCGAAGACCTCGCTGTTCTAATTCGTAATTTTCATTAAGACATATATTGAGGCTGGTGCTTAGGTATCGGCCTTGTTTCACCTATAAACTATTTCTATGAAACTAGTAGAAAAGAAATATCTGGTGCCGTTTGTGGCTATAACTACACTGTTTGCGCTGTGGGGCTTTGCGAATGACATCACTAACCCGATGGTGGCGGCATTCCAGACGCTGATGGAACTGCCAGCAGCCAAGGCAAGCCTGATACAGTTTGCCTTCTATGGCGGCTATGCCACGATGGCTATCCCATCGGCACTCTTCATACGAAAATATAGCTACAAGAGCGGCATCCTGTTGGGATTGGCATTGTATGCCGTTGGAGCATTCCTGTTTATCCCTGCGGCGGCACGTCAGAGTTTCACTTTCTTTTGCTTCAGCTTGTACATCCTTACCTTTGGCTTGGCCTTTTTGGAAACAACAGCCAATCCGTTTATACTTTCGTTGGGAAGCAAAGAGAATGCCACACGTCGCCTGAACTTGGCGCAAGCCTTCAACCCTGTGGGCAGTCTGAGCGGCATGGCAGTAGCGTCACTTATTGTGCTGCCAAATCTTTTGAGCGACAAACGTGATACGGCAGGGAACATTATCTTTCCCATGCTGAGCGAGGCAGAGAAAGCAGAGATTCGTTTGCATGACTTGGCGGTGATTCGTGACCCGTATGTGGCACTGGGATGTGTGGTGCTCGTGATGTTCTTTGTTATTGCCCTATTAGTAAGAGTGCCAACCGCCAACAACCAACTGCCAACGGCCAAGAGCCAAGAGCTAATAGCCAACACCCTCAAGCGGCTTTGGAAGAACAAGGTGTATCGTGAAGGTGTGGTAGCCCAAGTGTTTTATGTGGCCGCACAAATCATGGTCTGGACATTTATCATCCAGTATGCCGACAACCTCAGTATCAGCAAGGCCGCGGCACAGAACTACAACATCATTGCCATGTGCCTGTTCCTGGGAGGTCGTTTCCTCTCCACTTGGTTGATGAAATACACCGACGGTAGGCGTTTGCTCACTATTTTTGGCATTGGAGCGGCAGTTTGCTCGCTTGGTGCCATCCTGATAGTAGGCAAAGCAGGCCTTTTCTGCTTGGTAGGCATCAGCCTCTTTATGAGCTTGATGTTCCCTACCATCTATGGCACAGCCTTGGAGAAAGTGAGCCTTGAAGATGCTTCCCTCGGTGCAGCCTTCTTGGTAATGGCCATTGTGGGCGGTGCATTAATGCCCCCACTGCAAGGTATAATCATCGACTGCGGAACAATCTTCGGACATCCTGCCGTGAACGTCAGCTACGCATTGCCGTTGTTATGTTTTATTATAGTGGCTATTTATGGCTTTAGATCAAAAAAAGATGAAAAGATACTGTCAGACACTGACCCTCGTTGATGACGAGGAAATGATAAAGAAATACGTGGAAGTCCATGCCCATGTGTGGCCAGAAATTATTGAAGGTCAGCGTGAGGTGGGCATCATTGACATGCAAATCTATCGTCGTGGTCGTTCGCTGTTTATGATAATGGATACGGTAGATGGCTTCGACTTCGCCCGTGATATGGCACGGCTCGCCACTTTGCCCCGACAAGCCGAATGGGAGGCATACGTAAGCCAGTTCCAAGGCTGCAAGGCTGATGCCCGAAGCGATGAGAAATGGCAATTAATGGAAAGAATCTTTTAGAATATAAATAATGTGTTTTATTATGCGAAATAATCACGTGGTAATCATGGCCGGTGGCGTGGGTAGCCGTTTTTGGCCTCTCAGTACTCCGGAGTACCCTAAACAATTTATTGATATTTTGGGTTGCGGTCGCACACTGATACAATTGACCGTTGACCGTTTCAAAGGCATTGCCCCGATGAGCAACTTCTGGGTGGTGACTAACGAAGCTTACGTTGATATCGTGAAGCAACAAATTCCAGAGATGCCTGAGAGTCACATCTTGGCAGAGCCGGCCGCTCGTAATACCGCCCCTTGTATTGCCTGGGCGTGCTGGAGCATCAAGAAGGAAGACCCTCAAGCCAATGTGGTGGTAACACCTGCCGATGCAGTGGTGATGAACCCCGAAGAGTTCCGCCGTGTGATAGGCAATGCCCTGAACTTCACCGACAGCCACGACGCCATCGTGACCATCGGCATCAAGCCATCACGACCTGAGACAGGCTACGGCTATGTGGAGGCACTGCCAGCCGTTGACGGTGAGATATGCGGGGTGAAAGCCTTTAAGGAAAAACCTGATCATGAGACGGCCTTACGCTATGTTGAGGCGGGCAACTACCTCTGGAACGCCGGCATCTTCGTGTGGAACGTGGAGACCATCACAAGCTGTATCACACGTTACAAGCCGCTTATAGCAGCCCAAATGGACAAAATAGTCAACTCTCCACTTTCCACTTTCAACTTTCAACTTAACGAACTTTTCCCTCAATGTGAGAAGATCTCCATCGACTTCGCCGTGATGGAACCTGCCGCCGCCGATGGAATGGTATTTACCCATCCTGCCGACTTCGGCTGGAGCGATCTTGGCAACTGGGCCTCGCTGCATGACAAGTTGACAAAAGATGCCAATGGCAATGGAGCTGTGGGCAATGTGAAACTATATGAATGTTCGAATTGCGTCGTTCATACGGAAGATGCCCGTAAGGTGGTGCTCCAAGGTCTCGACGGTTATATCGTCAGTGAGAAAAACGGCCAAATCCTCGTGTGCAAACGCAGTGAAGAGCAACGCATCAGGGAATTCTCGGCATCTTAAATGGTATTTTATGAGACTTGACAACGGCATATTGAGCGTAGAGATCTCCGAGCACGGTGCTGAGCCGGTGAGCCTTGAGAAGTTCGGCCGACAGTACTTGTGGAATGCCGATCCCGCCTTTTGGAACCGTCATGCGCCCATCTTGTTTCCCGCAGTGGGGAGGATGAAGGACGACGGCTTCACCTACGAAGGGCGACGCTTCACGATGAAACAGCATGGCTTTGCCCGAGATTGCAGTTTTGCGCCTACAGGCAATTCTGGAGAACTGAGACTGGCGGAGAGACCGTCCGCCGACGTGTATCCTTTCGATTTCGAGCTGACGGTCCGTTATGAACTGGAAGGAAACCGCCTCGTGGCGAAGTGGAAAGTCGTCAATACTGGGGCGGGGGAGATGTTCTTCCAGATTGGAGCGCATCCTGGGTTCCTTTTGCCCGACTATGACGCTAACGACCCGGTTCATGGATATCTCCGCTTCTACGACTGCGAAGGACGTGAAACGATGCCTATGGTCGTTTCCGAGCTGGAAGACGGGCTGAGGGTCCCCCTGAATGAGCCGAAGACTTATCTTGGCGAAGGCGCTTTCCCCATTACGGATACCACGTTCCGAAACAACGCCTTGCTGTTCGAGGGTGGTCAGGTGGCTGCGGTGGATCTTCTCGACAAAAACGGCGCTTTGGTTCTGCGAGTGGATTGCCCCCAAGCCGAAGCCTTCGGCATTTGGGCGCCCTTTAAACCCGGCTGTCCTTTCGTCTGCCTCGAACCCTGGTGTGGCATCTGCGACCCTTCCGACTTCCACGGCACCCTGCCCGAACGAAAATACATCCATCGATTAGAAGAAGGGGCAGAGTTTGGGTTTGAGTATGGGATAACAATTTGAGATAATTCGTAATAGTTCGGTTTTTAGAGTCACTTGGTAAGCCGCCAGGGGTCACTTGGAACATATCGCCGGCACCCTTAGGTTTCAAATCATTTGCGCATGGCATACGACTTCAGAACAACACCCGAGACGGTGGTAATTCTTCGTGGTTGCTTTCAAGAACAGTTTTTTGACGAAAACGGTGTGTTGCAAGAAGAAATCGCCCTTACCCCAGGATGTTCAGTTGTGACTATTTCTGCTGCCAAGGGTCAATGACATACAGGCCGAGCCTTGGAATCAGGAACTGTTGTTATGGCTTGTAAAGATGGAGCATGGGAACCAGTGACAGATGAAGATATATTACATGTGTGGATTTCCTAACCAGAACCGATAAGATGAAACATATAGAGATAATTGACAATAACCTTATGAACGAGGTGAGTGAACAAGCCAAGGCATCGCCTCGTTTGAGGATGAACTATAATTTCCACAAGAGCCTTGACGAGAAATGCCATCGTATGCTCAATGCCGTTGAACCTGGCACGGAGATACCCATACATCGCCACCCCACGAAAGACGAAACCATCGTCATCCTGAAAGGCAAAGTAAAAGTCTCTACCTACAACAATAAAGGAGAACTGCAAGATTTCGCCATCCTTTGCCAAGAGAATGGACTATATGGGGTCAATATCCCCAAGAATGTCTGGCATACTTTGGAAGCCTTGGAGTCCTCAATTCTGTTTGAGTGCAAGGAGGGGCCGTTTGTGCCGCATGAGGTGGAAGGCGTTTTGAAAGTTTATAGTTATAGTGTATAGTTTATAGTCAGTTGGAAAGTTGATAGTGGAAAGTATAAAGTATTTAAAGGTGGTTTGTGAATTTTGTAGTTATCTGTTTTGGCCACAATGGGAATAGGATTATCTTTAGTTAAGAAAGAATTTTAATTGCTTTGCCGTTATGTTTCATTTTGAAGTCCAAGTAAAACGAGGTGAAAGGTCTGATTATGGGGGGTCTGTTAAAGATCCTACCGTGTTTCCATCCTTTGTTCTAGTGTTTAACGACACGTGGAACGACTATGCCTATTATACATGGTTCTGTTTGTACTACTATGATGATGAGCATGTGCAGCATAAAATTGGCGAGATGAAACTAATGTGCAGGGGTCAACAAAATACATTTGATGCTCTGCCACAAACTTTCGATACGCCCTTGGGAGATGAGTTTTGCTCGCTTGGTATGAGCATATCCTACTACAACGCATTCAGGGCATTGTTTAGCAATGATAATGAACTTTTCGAAGCATTACATTACCTTCGGGATAGTGCGGTAGATGACAATGTTAAAGAGTTGTTTGAAAATGACGATCAATTCAAAGACTCTTTATGCCGTGATTTGGACTCGCTGAATGCTTTGAAACATGCCAAATATGTTATAACAGGCAAAAAACGGAATGATGCCTACAAGTTTGTATTGCGTTTTATGCCAGATTATCTCGGTGGACTTTACACCGACTGGGAGGTTGCCTTTGAGACTGATGCCCCCGATTATTTGCGTTGTGCCGGTTTGATAGGAGAGAATGGTGTTGGAAAGACTCAAATGTTGAAGTTTCTAGCCAATAATCTTATGGACAACAAAGGTGGCCTTGGTGAAATACCCCAGTTCGGGTCATGCTTGGTGTTGTGTTCAACGCCTTACGATGGCTATGAGGAGATTGCTGGCAACTCTAAGATGATGCAATACACAGCCCTGTGTCTTGAACAACATAGGGAACGAACCATAGAGAACCTTCGTAATAACCTGAATACGATTTTACATCATCGTATGTATCAGAAGGTATCAATGCCGGCACTGTTCAAAAAAGCTTTGTCAGAGACTCTTGGATTGGGAATGGCCGAAATACTTAGTAAGGAAGGCGAAGGCCCAGACGAACACTGGTTACTTAACGAAGACAAACTAGTGGAGAATGTAAAAATAATGAGTTCGGGACAATTACAGATAATGACGCTGATAACATATGTGTTTGCCAATATTCACCTATCCTCGTTGATACTCATAGACGAGCCGGAAGTACACCTGCATCCTCATTTCATCAACATCTTTATGCAGAAATTGGGTGAACTGCTTGAACAGTTTAAAAGTTATGCTATTATTGCCACGCACTCTCCACTTGTAGTAAGGGAAATTGTGGGCAAAAATGTTTATTTGATGCAAACGCTGGAGAGCGGCGGTCCTATGGTTACCAAGGTGGATTTTGAAACTTTTGGTGCAGACGCAGCTGACCTATATCGAAATATTTTTGATTACGATGAGAGAACTTCGTTGTGTCATAATATTATGAAACGCTTAATAAAAGAAGAAGGTTATGAAGATGCACTTGACGAATTGCGGTCTGTAGCGCCCAAACTCGGTATCAATGCATTGTTGACACTCAGGGACATCAACAGTCTAAAAGATCATTAGTCTTATGCATAATTTTGTAAAATCTTCGAAGACGATTCATGAGGCGATGGAAGCTGTAAAAAAAGGATCGCACAAAGGAACTCGCACATTTATCGAGACGCATGAGGCAGAACTGAAAAAGTTGTATGATGATTATGACAATAAGGCAGTCAACCATCAACTGGAATTATTGAAACCATATTGGGAAGAGAAAACCGGTGATTCGGAGGCTGAAAAAAAACAAAAAGCTAATAACAGGAAGTCTGCTCATGACCTTTTTGTTCATAGAAAATATTATAATGATCTTTGGGAAGAATTAAAGAGATTGAATGGCGGTAAAACCTTGAAATGTCCTATTTGCGGGGTTGAAAACTGCAAGGATATAGATCATTATGTGCCGCGTGACGAAGAACAGATGCCTGAATATTCTGTGCATTACTCAAATCTAATCCCCACATGTCATAACTGCAATAACAATAAAGGGACGTTATTCCTCTCAAGTTCCAAGAAAAGGCTCGTTTTTAATGCCTATTATGACAACATTGTAGGAAAGGAAATTTTGATGTGTGTCATTTGCAAGAGTCCTATCGATTCTCAACCAATGGTTACCATTAAACAGAGTCCAACACTTGACCCAACTGATTATGTGGATAGTATTGTTATTTCCACATTGGGTCTAAAAAGTCTTGGCCTAATGGAAAAGTTCCAAGAAGTATTGGAGGAGAACTTGAAAAAAGAACTGGTGAGATTGTATGAACGAAAAGGAGATAATTGGGATAAAATAAGTGATGATTATTTAAAATATGTAAAAAGTGGAGCTTTCAATTTCTTAGAGGTTCTGCTTTTTAGGGAAATGTCAAGCTCACAGATTGTTCATGATTGGTTTGTTGCATTGTAATCTTAGGAAAGACACATTTTGCACGGTGTGCTGGTGAAGCGGAAATCTCTGCCGACCAAAAGGGAACCAGTACCTGGAACGGGGGAAATACTAAACGAATAACAAATATCAACTATATAATGAAGAACATTCTTGTAACAGGTGGTGCCGGGTTTATCGGCAGCAACCTGATAAAGCGCCTGTTTAAGGACGTGAAGGGCGCAACGATTGTGAACATCGATAATATGAATGCATATTATGATGTCAGCCTTAAAAGATTACAGGCTGGCGCAGTTAAAAGATGAAAGTGAAAAGTTGACTATCACTTCGTGAAGGGCGACATTGCCGACAAGGCACTTGTTGACAGCCTCTTTGCTGAATATGAGTTCGACATTGTGGAGGGCATTGTGCGAGTGATGGCCAAAGCCCCCGAAAAACGCAATGGTGAAGACGGCCTTCCGCTGGCTCCCTACGCCGTATATAACATCGGTGGCGGTCAGCCGGAGAACCTGCTGGACTTTGTTCAGACCTTGCAAGAGGAGTTGCTCCGCGCTGGTGTTTTGCCGCAGGATTACGACTTCGAAGCCCACAAGCAGTTGGTTCCTATGCAACCTGGTGATGTGCCCACGACGTATGCTGATGCTACGGCATTGGAGAGGGATTTTGGGTTCACACCAAAGATAACGCTGAGGGAAGGATTGAGGAAGTTTGCGGAGTGGTATAAGAGCTACTATTGTAGCTAAAGTTTAGAGTTTAGAGTCAGTTGAGAGTGGAGAGCATGTATTGTTGCATCCGAAGCCACTAACTCATAATGCGGATTCGACTTTGGTCGGGTCCGCTTTTTTGTGGGTTTGTCTAGAGGCGCAGGAGATTGCGGTCCTGTAAAAGAGGAAAGGACAGAAAAAAGCTCTCAATAATGTTTTACAAAAGATTGTATTATTACAATCATTTTAATAAGATTTTGTATTTTTGCATCCGAAATGACGGTTTCCGAAACGGTGGTTTCTGAAGTGATCGTTTCTATTGTAAAGTAAAAAAAGATATAGAATATGAAGTTCTACGACAGGGAGCAGGAAATGGCCTTCTTGAAGGAAACTCGGGAGCAGGCCGAAAAGGTGGCGCGTTTTACGGTGGTGACTGGCCGCAGACGCATCGGCAAAACCACATTGGTGCGGGAGGCATACAGCGACAAGCCTTTCGTCTATTTCTTTGTGGCGAGAAAGGCCGAGAGCGACCTTTGCGAAGTGTATCTGGAGGAAATCAACGAGAAGCTGGGCATCCCCACATTGGGCAGCAGCCGCAAGTTTAGCGACATCTTCCACTACCTGATGCAGCTTTCGGTGACACAGAGCTTCACACTGGTGATTGACGAGTTTCAGGATTTCTTTCGGGTGAACAAGGCCGTGTTCAGCGAGATGCAGAGTATATGGGATGAGTTTGAGAAACGGTCGCACATCAACCTTATCGTGTGCGGCAGCATCTACTCGCTGATGCAGAAGATTTTCAAGGACAAGAAGGAACCTTTATATGGACGCAATACGGGCGAACTGAAACTGAAGCCTTTCCGCCCTTCGGTGCTGAAACAGATTATGGCGGATGCGAAGCCCGGTTACAGCAGGGAGGACTTGCTGGCGTTGTTCACCTTTACGGGCGGGGTGGCCAAATATGTGAGCCAGCTGGTGGATGCAGGAGCGACCGACAAAGACTCCATGATAAGGCACGTCATCAGCCCCAACTCGACTTTCCTGAACGAGGGCAAGAACAACCTGATTGAGGAATTCGGCAAGGATTACGGAACGTATTTTTCCATCCTGTCATGCATTGCGCGAGGCAAGAACACCCGCAGCGAGATTGAAGATGTGATAGGCAAGGAGGTGGGAGGATATCTGACCAACCTGGAGAATGAGTATGAGCTGATTGGCAAGCGGCAACCCCTGTTTGAGCAGAGCGCGAACAAGAATGTGCGCTACGAGCTGGACGATGTGTTCTACTCGTTTTGGTTCAGGTTTGTCTTCAAGTACAGCTATATTATCGAGATAGAGAACTACGGGAAGTTGCGTGAGATTGTGGAGCGCGACTATACCACCTTCAGCGGTTTGATGCTGGAGCGTTATTTCCACCGTGTGGCGATGGAGAGCGGCGACTATACACGTCTGGGCCGCTGGTGGGACCGACATGGTGAGAACGAGATTGACATGATTGGCGAGGACGAGCTGGCCGACAAGGCCACGTTCTACGAAATCAAGCGGCAAAAGTCCGACATCAGCATCGGTCTGCTAAAGAAAAAAGCTGAGGTGATGCTGCTGGCGACGCACCAGTTCAAAGGCTACGAGATTGATTACGTGGGGCTGAGTATGGAGGAGATGTAGTTTATAGATGAGGGTTTATAGTTTATGAGATCGCAGGTCAAGCCCGCAATGAGAAGTCGCCGAAATAATTAATTCCTCTTCGGTACGAAAAAAAGTCCTCAAATACCTCAAGAAACTTTAAAGAACAATGATAAGACCGAGGAAAATTTGTTATTTTTGCAAAGACAAGAATGAAGCCCTCGAACATCGTTGAAACCCTAGATAAAGCAAGGGTTTTCGACGATAAACCCCAATCCGACGATGTGACTGAGGGTGCTGTTGCATTAGGGTGAGTGGAGAGATTAGAGCCAGTTGGGAGGGGTAAGTATGAAGTGTTTGAAGGCGGTGTGGGAGTTTTGCAGGTATTTGTTTTGGCCGAGGTGGAAATTGGCTTAGGTGCTTACGGCTTACCGCCTACAGAAAAAAATTGACGTTTAAGTATCTATTTGTTTTCAACTCAATTATCCAATTTCGTACTTATTGACAAGGATGCTTTTATAGCGATGATTCACAACAATCCTGGTTGGAATAATCTGACTAGGAAAGGAACTGCTTTCATAATTGTACCATATAAAAATGTGGACTTTGAGCTTTTCAGAAATGATGTAA